>Ga0209515_10000084_pt1 | contig 169081 bp, 173 predicted proteins | sample Subgroupgradi54m_FD_187454 | JGI IMG/M metagenome (GOLD analysis project Ga0209515, IMG submission 187454) | Subsurface groundwater microbial communities from S. Glens Falls, New York, USA - GMW60B uncontaminated upgradient, 5.4 m (SPAdes)... ...
GGCTGGCCTCCTGCTCGCTAACGTTGGCGACGTAGAGGGCCGGCTTTGTCGTGATCAGATTCAGGGGCCTGACCACCTCCCACGCCGCTGGGCTCAGCCCCTGCGTCACCGTTCTCGCCGGCATCCCACGATTGAGTGCCTCGGCCACCGGCCGGAGAATCTCAACGGCGGCAGCCGCCTTTTTGTCCCCCGATTTGGCCGGGCGCTCCAGCCGCGCGATCGCATTCGTGACGATGCCCAGATCCCGCAGCGCCAACTCCGTATGGATCACTTCGATGTCGCGCCGGGGATCCACCGCCCCGCTCACGTGCACGACGTTCGGATCCTCAAAACAGCGGACGACGTGCGCGATCGCCTCCACCTCTGCAATGTGGCCCAGGAATTGATTGCCGAGCCCCTCTCCCTGGCTCGCCCCCTTCACAAGACCGGCAATGTCGGTGAACTGCATCACGGTCGGCACCACCTTCTCCGTCGGCACGAGTTGGGCCAACGTGGTGAGCCGCGGGTCGGGGACCGGGACGATTCCGACATTTGGATCGATGGTGCAAAACGGATAATTCGCCGCCGGCACCGAGGAACGGGTGATCGCATTGAAGATGGTGGACTTGCCCACATTCGGCAGTCCCACGATGCCACAGCTAAATCCCATGCGCGGCTAGCCCTCCCGTCGCGCCCAGAGCAGCCAGTCGTGTTCCAGCACCGCCGGCTCCTCGTGGTATTCCGCCTTCAACGCATCGTTGATCGGCACGCCCCAACCCAGCCGTTGCAGGAGACCGACGAGCTGGCTCCACCCGCCCCGTTTGACCAGGTACTGCGCGATCGTGTAGGCCTCTTGGTACCGTAAGCTCAGCGACCCGTTTTCGTACTGTTCCCGCCACAGCTGCGCCCACGGGATCGGTCGGCCGGCCGCCACGGCCGCCCGGAACTCCGAGAGATTCGGCGTGGACACTCGGGCCTCCTGGAGCGTGGCAATCCCCTCGTTGAGCCAGATGGGACAATTCCCCTTGGCCAGATCGTGCACGATCGCATGCGTGTATTCGTGCCGGAAGACGCGCTCGAGCTCGCGCCCGGCCTGGTCGCCGGACCGCAGAGGCAGGCGAATCTTTCCGTCGTAGAGGCCGCCGATCTGGTGGCTGACCCCTTTGACCTGCTCGAATCCGGCCCCCGGATAGAGAAGGACCGAGATCGGATGGTCCGGGAAATAGCTGAACTGCTGGCCGACGAGCCGGTAGGCCTCGCGCAAGAGCTGGCGCAGGGCCCCCAGCTCCACCGGCACCTGCCCCTCGGCAAACCTGACGACGAACGGATAGGTGTCGCTGTGCTTCAGATCGCGCTCGAGCGGGGCCTCGCGCTGCAGACGATCGAGCCGCTGCCGGATGTCGGCGCGGGAGGGGGCGAGCTTGAGCGCCTGCTCCCACTGCTCCTGCGCCTGGCTCAACTCCTGGCGCAGGTAGTACAGCTCTCCGAGCAGCGCCCGGGCATCCACGTGTCCGGGCTCTTGACGAACCGCCTCCTGCGCCTGCTGCAGCGCCTCATCCAATCGGCGATCCTGATAGGCCGCCATCGCTTTCGCGTAGGGGCTGGACTCGGCCGCAGGCGATGGGCTGGCGAGCAGCCCCACGACGGCGAGCACCCCGAGACCCGCGCACATGGTCCTCCATATCGTCATGCCGGCACCAGATCGCAAAAGATGAACCCTTCGCGGCTGACCACCGCCCCGTGCTGCCATCGCACGGGGGCGCGAAAAATCGGGCCATCGTAGGTGAAGGTGTGAAATTCCCCATTTTCGCCGCAGGGATCCACCCCGACCGGGAGATCACGTAGGAACTGCTCGTCAATCTCCCGCCCGGCGAAACTCGAGGGCATCACCCGCGGATCCACGCAAACCACGACTGTGCGGAATCCCCGCGCCAGGAATTCTCGAATCAGCTCGCGAGTGTCGCGGCGCCAGATCGGGAACAGCCCCTGCAATCCCACGCGGGCCAACCGCTCCTCGCGCCAGCGCCGGAGATCCTCCAGGAAGATGTCGCCGAAGACGCAGACGGTGACTCCCTCCGCGCGCGCGGCGGCCAGCGCGGCGCCCATCGCCCGTTCATACTCTCCATTGGAGGCCGCCTGGGTAATCGCCACTTCGCGCACGGGCAGGCCGATCGCCGCCGCCTGGGCCTGCAGCAACGCCCGCCGCACGCCGTGCATGCTGATCCGGTCGTAGCCGGCCGTCACGGTGGTCAGGAGGGCCACAACCTCATGAGTCCCGGCAGTCTGCAGCTCGTGGAGCGCCAAAGCGCTATCCTTGCCGCCACTCCAGCAGAAGATGGCCTTGGGTCGGGGCGGGATCATGCGAGGGCTCGCGGCATGCGGGCTATTATAGTACAATACGGCCCATGCGCGAGACGATCATCGCGACCTACCGGGTGGGCCTCGGCCCCCACGACTCACTCGAGAAGAAGGCGGAACAGATTGCGCTCGGGCAAACGGTCGGGGCGTGGACTCCACTCCGTCAGGCCGACCCCGCGGTGTGGGAGCAACACCGGGGCGAGTTAGTCGGCGTCACCCCGCAGGCCGGATACGGGCTGGCCCGCATCGCCTTCCCGACGGCCAACTGCGAACCGGACATCCCGTCACTCCTGACCATGGTGTTCGGGAAGGTCTCGCTCGACGGCCGCATCAAACTCCTCGACTTGGAATTTCCGGAGGCGTGGCTCGTCCCCTTCCCCGGCCCGCGCATCGGCATCCCGGGCCTCCGCTCCCGCCTGGGGATCCCGGAGGCCCCACTGACCATGGCGATCTTCAAACCGTGCGTGGGCCTCTCACCGGCACAGCTCGGTGAGATGTTCTACGAGCTCGGCGTCGGCGGGCTGGATCTGATCAAGGATGATGAGATCCTGCCGGATCTGTCGACGGCGCCGACCGAGCAGCGGCTCGAGGCCTGCTTGGCCGCGGCCGAGCGCGTCCGCCACGAGATGGGGCGCACTGTCCTTTACGCGGTGAATCTGACAGGGCCAGCGGGCACGCTTCACGACCGGGCGCGCCGGCTGCAATCGCTCGGTGGCACCTGCCTGCTCTTCAACGTCCTCGCCTACGGCTGGGCCGCGCTGCAGGAGCTCACGAACGACCCGACGCTCACAACCCCGATCATGGCGCATCCCGCGCTGAGCGGCGGGCTCTGCGGTGCCCCCGAGCATGGGATGAGCTACGCGCTGGTGCTGGGCAAACTGATGCGGTTGGCCGGGGCCGACATCGTCCTCTACCCGGCTCACTACGGCACGTTCCCGTTCCCCGTGGAGGAGGAGGCCGGCATTCGCGAGGCGCTACGCGGGTCGTGGCCGGGCCACCAGCTGGCGAAAAGTTGGCCGGGGCCGTCCGTGGGGATTCATCCCGGGATGGTACCGCGCCTGCTGGCCGACTACGGGCGGGATGTGGTGATCAATGCCGGCGGCGGGATTCATGGCCACCCGGGCGGGCCGCGGGCCGGGGCGCGCGCGATGCGGCAGGCGGTCGAGCTGGCGCTCGCCGGGCAATCCTTCACCGAGCCGCTGCCGGCCGGCCACGAGGAACTGGCGACCGCGATCACTCAATGGGGCGTCAAATAATGAAACGGAATCCCGCCTCCGATCTCTGCCGGTACGCGCGCCACTTCTACGCCCAAGAGTGGATGCCCGGCACCTCCGGGAACCTCTCGATCAAAGTCTCTGCTCGCCCGCTGGTGATCGCGGTGACGCCGAGCGGCGTGGATAAGGGGGATCTGGCGCCGCGCGACATCGTGTTGAGCGGGCCGAAGGGTGTGGTGCGCAAAGCCGCCGGCGGGAGACGCCCCTCCGCGGAAACCGCCATCCATCTGGCCCTCTACGAGGCGTTTCCCGACTGCGGCGCGGTATTCCACGTGCACACGGTGCACTCGACACTCGTCGCCACAGACCAGTTGAAGGCCGGGGTCGTCACGTGGGACGGATTGGAAATGTTAAAGGGGTTCGAAACGCTCGCGCCTGGTGCCGCCCCCGAGATCCCCGTCTTCCCCAACATTGATGATCTCCAGGCATTCGCCCGCCATGTCCGGCAGCAGGCCAAGCGGCTGATGCGCGTCCCTGGCTTCCTGATCGCGCATCACGGGATGACCGCCTGGGGGCGCACCGCGCAGGAAGCGAAGAAACATCTTGAGCTGATCGAATTTCTCTGCCGGTTCTATTGGGAGTGGCGGCGCCGTTGACGCCCGCCGGGGGTACCTGTTAGGATAGCCGCATGGCCACTGTTCGCGTGCCCGACCAGCATCTGACGATCACGCAGCCGACCGAGGTGCGCACCTTCCTCGGCCAGCACGGGATTCAGTTCGAGCCCTGGGGGGTCGAGCGGCTCGGGGAGTCCACGGCAAAACTCCCGAACGAGGAGATCCTGAAGGCCTACCGTCCGGAGATTGAGCGGCTCAAGCAATCACGCGGCTACGTCACCGCCGACATCATCAATGTCACGCCAGCCACGCCGAATCTCGACACGATGCTGGCGAAGTTCGATAAGGAACACCGGCATGCGGATGACGAGGTACGATTCACGGTACTCGGCAGCGGGGTCTTCACGATCCACGACGAGCCGGCCAAGCTCGTCTTCGAGATCCAGGTGAGTCCCGGCGATCTCATCAACGTGCCGGCCTACACGGCGCACTGGTTTGATCTCTGCCAGGAGCGGACGATCCAATGCATCCGCCTCTTCAAAGATCCGGCCGGCTGGTCCCCCCTCTACACCGACACCAAGATCGAGGAACGCTACGAGCCGGTCTGCTTCAACCCGGTGCAGCTCGCCCCGTCCTTCCGCGCCACCCTGTAATCGCTACCGGTAATTCTCAAACGACATGTGGATGCCGAACTCCTGGGCGCGGAGCGCGGCCATCACCGCCTGCAGATCGTCAATCTTCGGAGCAGACACCTTTACCTTGTCGTCGTGGATCGAGGGCTGGACTTTCAATTTCAGGTCTTTGATCGCCTTCACGATCTCCCGCCCCTTCTCCTGCGGAATCCCCTGCTGGATCGTCAACGTCTGCGCGAGCGTATCGCCGGTCCGGGGCTCGATGGGGCCCGGCTCGAACGCCTTGAGGGAAATCCCCCGCTTCACAAACTTCTGAAACAGCATGTCCACAAGACTCTTGAGTTTCAGGTCGTTGGCGGCGCGCAAGAAGATCGTATTGGCCTTCTCGTCGAAGAGAATTTCGACGACGGTGCCGCGGAAATCGTAGCGTTGGCCGGCCTCCTTCAGCGCCATCTGGACGGCGTTGCGCAGCTCCTGCACCTCAATCTTCGAGACAATGTCAAAACTATGATCCTGTGGCATCCCCGTCCCCTCTCATCGATAATATCGCTGATATCGTTCGCCGCGCGCCAGCGGGGCCCTCTACTGCGAGGGCAACCATTCGCCGGGTCAGATCTGCTGCGTGCCCTCGGGGGCCTGCCAGGGGCCACCCCCATCGGGCATCGGCCGGGCCGGACGAGAGCGTGTTCTTGAGAGGCCTGTTCCCGTGGGCGGGGGACTGGATCAGCTAAGATGCGGCGCGGGCCCGACGGAACTGGTCTGGTCGTCCGCCCCGGCCTGCTGGCCGCTGGGGGTCCCCCGGCCCCCGTCACCCCTCGGGCCAAATCCTATTTTCCGCCGAACGGCACGTTACCATTATCGTAGCACTCACCGCAAGAACCATGGCCCGGGGGCGGGGTGATCCGAGCCGGGACTTCGCAGCGCGAGCGGGCACGGTGTCCCTCAGTTCTTGGAGGGACGAGCGAGCGCGAGAAAGTAGGCCCGATTTCCACGCTGGGGAAATCGAGGCCGACCGGCGAGTGATCACCCCGCCCCACAGGGCCCAGAAGCATTCCTCTTGGCATGGACCTACGCCATGCGGCGAAAGGCGGCGACGGCGAGCGACAGGAACACCGCCGCGCAGCCCACCAACACCCCCAGGTCATGCCAGACGCTGTAGTGCCACACCCCGCTGAAAATCCCCCGCAGGAGGTCCACCCCGTAGGTGAACGGATTCAGGTGTGCCACCACCTTCAGCCACGGCGGCACCCGGTCCAGCGGGAAGACCGCCCCGCTTAACAAGAACAACGGCATGATCACGAAGTTGGCGATCGTCCCGAACCCCTCGAAGGAGGTCATGCGCGAAGCGATCAGAATCCCCAAGGAGGTGGAGGCAAACGCCATCAGATACATGACCGGCAGCGCCAGCGCAATCTGGAGGAGAGTCAGACGCACGTGGATGAGCGGGACAAACGCCATCACGATCACCCCTTGCAGGAGGGCCACCGTCGAGCCGCTAGCCGCCTTCCCCACCGCGATCGAGGTACGCGAGATGGGGGCGACGAGGATCTCCTTCAGAAATCCGAATTCCCGGTCCCAAATAATCGAGATGGCCGAGAGGAAGGAGGCGAAGATCAGATTGAGCGCGATGATCCCCGGGAAGATAAACGCCGGGTAGGGGGTCGTCCCCACCTGTGGATAGGAGGCACCGAGGCCGAGCCCCATAATGAGCAGCCAGAGAAGCGGCCGCGCCACCGCCCCGAGGATCTGCGCCCGGTCCCGCGAGAACCGGATCAAATCCCGCAGCCAGATCATCTGCACCGCGGCCAAGTCCATCATCGGAGCATCTTCGACCAGCGGCGGATCGTCCGCAAGAGATTCTTGTCCGACACCTCGCCGTCCCGAATCTCGTAGCCGGTCAGGCGGATGAAGACATCTTCCAGCGAGGCCTCCGGCGTGGCATGCGTCCGTTTCAATGCCACCGGCCTGTCGAGGGCGACGAGCCGCCCGTGGTCAATGATCGCCACCCGATCGCACACCTCCGCCTCCTCCATGTAATGGGTTGTCAAAAAGAGGGTGAGGGCATGATCGCGGCGCAACCCCTCGATGAACTCCCACATCTTCCGGCGGGTCTGCGGATCGAGCCCGATCGTCGGCTCATCGAGAAAGAGGATCTTCGGCCGGTGCAGGAGCCCGCGGGCAATCTCCAAGCGCCGCTTCATCCCGCCGGAAAATCGTTTCACGACCGTCTGCCGCCGATCGGCCAGGTCCACCATTTCCAGCACCGACTCGATCCGCGCGCGCCGCTCGCGCGCCGGGACATGATAAATCATCGCGTGGAACAGGAGATTTTCCCAGGCGGTCAGTCGCTCGTCGAGACTCGGATCCTGGAAGATAATCCCGATCTGGGTCCGGACCTCCGTCGGCTGGCGCTGGCAATCGAAGCCCGCCACCCGCGTCACACCACTCGTCGGGGCCAACAAGGTGCAGAGGATGCTGATCGTGGTGGTCTTCCCGGCCCCGTTGGGCCCGAGGAACCCAAACAGCTCGCCGGGTTCCACGGTGAACGAGAGATCATCCACCGCCACCGTCTCGGTGTAGCGTTTGACCAGGTGCTCCACTTCAATGATGCTCATCGGTGTCCCATACGGCAGGATACTATAGCACGGAAACACTCTTGACACCAGGCGCCCTGGCCATGTATACTTCGTGATAGAAATAGTTTCGCTCATGAACTAATGATGAGGGATGCGCATGGATCGTGAACTGTTCGGACGGCGGCTGATTGACCTCCTGCCGCAGCTCATCCGCGGCCTCGCCCGCCATGAGCACAGCTCGCTCACCCGCGGGGACATCACCCTGCCCCAGCTCTGGGCCCTGGAATATCTCTCGCGGCGTGATGGCTCCCCCATGCACGAGCTTGCCCGGGCGCTGGGGATCTCCCGCCCGGCCGCGACGGGCCTGATCCACCGGCTGATCACCCAACAGTTGGTGCGCCGCGCACATGACGCGCACGACCGCCGCGTGGTGCGCGTGACGATCACCGCAAAGGGCCGACGCATTACCCGGAACATCTGGGAGCAGAAACGCCGGGCAATCGTCCAGGTGTTCGGCCAGATCTCCCCCACCGACCGGGCCCAGTACCTGCGTATTCTGCAGCGAGTGGTCGAGACGCTGACCCCGCACGCCACCCGATGAGCCGTCCGACACGGACGTTTGGCGTTCTCTTAGCCGCTGTCCTACTGGCAGGACCCGCGATACGAGGGTTCGCGGAGTCGGCCGGAGGCAGCACAGCGCATCCGGCCCCACTGACACTCGCCGACTGTTATGCCCTCGCGCTCAAACAGAGCGAGACCCTCGCGATCCACCAGGAACTGATCACGCAAGCTGAAGCCCGTTTCACTCAGGCCCTGAGCGGCATTCTCCCCCGGGCGTCGTTCGTCTCCACCGATAAGCGGCAGGACGGCAGCGGCAGTTCCGCGTTCACCTTGAAACAGGTCCCGGAACGCAAGTTCACATTCAGTCAACCGTTGTTCTCCGGTTTTCGGGAATTCGCCGCGATGGCCGGTACGAAAGCGGAGCGTCGGCAGCGGATGCTCGAAAAAACCCGCGCTGAGCAATTGCTCTTTGTGGATGTCGCGAACGCGTTTTACCTCGTCCTGGAACAGCAGAAGGATCTGGCCGTCCTGGCGGTGATCCAACGGGCGCTCACGGATCGCGTCGAGGAGCTCACGGCACGGGAGCAAATCGGCCGGTCCCGCCCCAGTGAAGTGGTCAGTGCCGAGGCGCAACGGCTGCGCCTGGAGGCAGATCTTGAATTGGCACGGGCCCAAGACGTGATCGCTCGACAACTGTTGGGCTTCCTGACCGGACTGGATCAGATCGAATCTCTCCAGGATCTCGCGCTCCCCCCGCTCGCCGAAGAAAATCCGTATTTGGCCAAGGCGGTGAACCGCCCCGACATCGGCGCCGTGCAGGCCGCCGCCCAGGTGGCCGAACATCAAGTGGATGTGGCGAAAGCCGACCGGTGGCCCACGGTCAGTCTGGGCGGCAACTACTACCTTGAACGGGTGGGGAACGCGAAAGACATCACGTGGGATGCCACCCTCACGGTGGACGTGCCCATCTTCCAGGGCGGCCAGACCCGCGGGGCTATTGCCCAGGCGGCCTCACAAGCGCGGCAGGCGACCCTGGTGGCGGCGGAGGCCCGGCGGCGCGCCATCCTGGAGGTCCGCGACGCCTATGCCTCGGCTCGCGCCGCCCTGGCGCGACGGGACGCCCTCGCGACAGCCGCCGCCGCCTCGGAGGAGGATTACCGCCTGCAGGTGGACGATTACCGCCGGAGTCTCGTGAATAATCTTGAGGTCCTGCAAACCCTGCAGGTGCTGGAGGCCGCCCGTCGCGACCTGCTCCACGCGGAGTACGAGGCCAAGCGGCAGTACTGGCACTTGCGGGCCGCCGTCGGAGATCTCGCATGACGCTCTCTGACCTCTCGATCAAGAATCCGGTCTTCGCCTGGATGTTGATGGCGGCCCTGATCGTCTTCGGGGCGATCAGCTTCCACGGGATGGGGGTCAGTCAGATGCCCGACGTGGACTTCCCCGTCGTCTCGGTGAATCTGACCTGGGAAGGGGCCGCTCCCGAGGTGATGGAAACCGATGTCGTGGATGTCGTGGAAGAATCGGTCATGACCGTGCAGGGGATTCGGGACATCGGCTCCTCAACCCGGCAAGGACAAGCCACCGTCACCATCGAGTTCGAGCTCAACCGCAATATTGATGTGGCCCTCCAAGAGGTCCAGACGAAGCTCGCGCAGGCCCAGCGCCTCCTCCCCAAGGAGATGGATCCGCCGATCGTCACGAAGGTCAATCCCGAGGACAATCCCATCATGTGGATCGCCGTCTCGGGGAGTCTGCCCGTGCGCGATCTCACGGAGTATGTCCAAGATCACCTGAAGGACCAATTCCAAACCATTGAGGGGGTGGGGGACGTATTCCTCGGGGGGTTCGTGGAACGGAATCTCCGGATCTGGTTGGATGCCGAGAAGCTCGAGGCCTACCAGCTGACCGTGCAGGACGTGATCGACGCGATCCAGCGGGAGCATGCCGAGATGCCGGCCGGTCGGATCGAAACCGCCACACACGAACTGAATGTCCGGACGATGGGGGAGGCGGTCACGGCCGAGGAGTTCGACAATCTGATCATCAGCCGGCGGGGCGGCCAACCGGTCTACAAACCGATCTACCTGAAGGAACTGGCCACCATCGAGGATGGGCTGGCGGACATCCGCCGCATCTCCCGGACGATGGGAAAATCCGCGATCGGGCTCGGGATCCGGAAACAACGCGGGGCCAATGCGGTTGCCGTGGCCCGCGCGGTGCGCCGGCATCTCGAGGAGGTCACACGCACTGCCCCACCCGGCATCGAGATGGCGATCGTCTCCGATACGACGCGGTTCATCGAGGATTCGGTCAAGGAGCTGAACTTCACGCTTCTCCTCTCCGCCCTCCTCACCTCGCTGGTCTGTTGGCTGTTCCTCGGATCGTGGAGCGCCACAATGAACGTCCTGCTGGCCATCCCCACCTCGGTTATCGGTTCGTTCATCGCGCTGCACTTCATGGGGTTCACGCTGAACACCTTCACCTTGCTCGGGCTGTCGCTGGCGATCGGGATCGTGGTGGACGATGCGATCATGGTGCTCGAAAACATCGTGCGGTATCGCGAGCAGGGGCTCGGTCAGATCGAGGCGGCACAGGTGGGAGCCCGGCAGATTACCTTTGCAGCTGTGGCGGCCACGCTGGCGATCCTGGCCATCTTTATGCCCGTCGCCTTCATGCAGGGAATCATTGGGAAGTTTTTCTTCCAATTCGGCGTGACGATGTCGGTCGCCGTCGGCCTCTCCCTGCTGGAAGCGCTGACCCTCGCCCCGATGCGCTGCGCGCAATTTCTGAAGGTGGGCGAGCGGCGCACCTTCGTCGGGAAAGCGGTCGAGGGAGGATTCCAGCGGCTCTCGACGCTGTACAGCCGCGCCCTCGCCTGGGCGCTCAGACACCGGTGGCTGGTCATCGCCGCGGCGCTGCTGACGTTTGTCGGGTCGCTCGCGATCACGCCGCTGCTGCGCCAGGAATTCGTTCCGTCGCAAGATCAGAGCATGTTCCTTTGCCGTCTCCAAACCCCGGTCGGATCCTCGATTGAATTCACCAATGAGCGGTTCAAGGAGGCGGAGGCCTTTGTCGTAAGCCGTCCGGAGGTGAACCGTTACTTCGCCGCGATCGGCGGATTCAGCGGTGGTGAGGTGAACGCCGGCGTCCTGTTCGTCACGCTCAAGCCCCCGGCCACACGGCCGATCACGCCGCCCAACAAACACCCGCTCTCACAGGTGGAGCTGATGCAGGTCTTCCGCAAACAGCTCAACAACATCCCGGGAGTGCAGCGGGCGGTGATTCAGGACCTTTCACTCAGCGGGTTCTCGGCACAGCGAGGATTTCCAATCGAAGTCACGGTGCGCGGGCCGGAGTGGGCGAAACTCGCCGAAAGCTCCGAGACCATGCGCCAGCAAATGGCCAAGAGCCCGCTCATGGTAGACGTGGACACGAACTACCTCACCGGCACCCCCGAGGTCCAAGTCCACCCCGACCGCCAGCAGGCAGCGGCACGGGGCGTCAGCATCGAAACGGTGGGGAGTACCGTCAATGCCCTCATCGGGGGAGAGCGGGTGGCCAAATTCACGCACGGGGGGCGCCGGTACGACGTGCGGGTCCGGCTCATCCCGACGCAGCGGACTCGAGCCGAGGATATCGCGCGCCTCTGGGTCTGGAACAACCGCGGGGAGATGGTCCAACTCAAGGATATCGTGACGATCGCCGAGAAACCGACGCTGCTGACCATCACCCGGCGCAACCGGGAGCGGGCGATCACCCTCTTTGCCAACATCGCCGCCGGCCAATCCCAGGCCGCGGCCCTGCAGGAGGTGGAGCGGATCGCCAAGAAGACGCTGCCGGAAGGGGACCGGATCGTCTTCAGCGGCTCCACGCAAACCTTCAAGGAATCGTTCCAGAGTTTGCTGTTTGCGCTCTGGCTGGGGATCCTGGTCGCCTACATGGTGCTCGCGTCACAGTTCAACAGTTACCTGCACCCCGTCACTGTCCTGCTCGCCCTGCCCTTCAGCGTGTCGGGCGCGTTCGTCGCGCTCTGGCTGGGACACCAGTCGCTGAATGTGTACAGCTACATCGGGTTGATCCTGCTGATGGGGATCGTGAAGAAGAACTCGATTCTCTTGGTGGAGTTCACGAATCAACTGCGGGAGGAAGGGCTCGGGGCCACCGAAGCGCTGATGAAGGCCTGCCCCATCCGGCTCCGGCCGATCCTGATGACGTCGATTTCGACGATTGCGGCGGCGGTGCCGCCTGCCCTGGCGATCGGGCCGGGGGCCGAAACCCGTATCCCGATGGCCCTGTCGGTGATCGGTGGGATGACGCTCTCGACCTTGCTGACGTTGCTCGTCGTGCCGTGCGCCTATAGTTTGTTCACGACGCTCGAGCGGAAGAAATCTAAGGCCTCGACGCCTGGCGCCGAATCACCTCGATGAGGGCCGGCAGCACGGAGAGGCCGATAATGGCGAGCACCACCAGCGAGAAATGGTCTCGGACCACGGGCAGGTTGCCGAAGTAGTACCCCCCGAGCACGAAGAATCCGATCCAGAGGATCCCGCCCACCACGTTGTACGCGAAGAAGTTCCGATAGGTCATCCGCCCCATCCCCGCCACAAATGGCGCGAAGGTTCTGACGATCGGGATGAACCGGGCCAACACGATGGTTTTCCCTCCGTACCGCTCATAGAACGCATGAGTCCGATCCAGATGTTCCTGATTGAAGAACCGGCGCCCCCCGCCATGAAACATCTTCGGCCCGAGGATCGCCCCGATCCAGTAGTTGACGGTATCACCCGCCACCGCCGCGACCACTAAGAGCAGGCACACCCAGCGAGCGCTGAGAGTTCCGTGGGCGGCCAGGGCGCCGGCGGCAAAGAGGAGGGAATCCCCTGGGAGAATCGGGGTGACCACCAGTCCCGTCTCACAGAAGATAATCAGGAACAGGATCAGATAGGTCCAGACCCCGTATTGTTGAATCAAGAGTCCGAGGTAGCGATCGAGGTGCAACAGATAGTCAAGCATGAGACGACTCCCGCGCCAGGAGATGGCGCAACGCCCCCTCCAACTCCGGCCACCGGTACGGATAGCTCGTGGCCAGGAGTTGCACCGGCTCGACTCGCGTACTGGCCAGCAACAGCGCATCGGCCATCTCGCCAAACGCCAACCGGGCCGCCCACCCCGGCACCGGACAGACGGTGGGGCGCCCGAGGACGCGGCCGAGGGTCTTCGTAAATTCGCGGTTGGTGAGGACCTGGGGAGCCACGGTGTTCACGGGGCCTCGCAGAGTCATCTCCCGTAACGCATGCTGCACCACCCCCACTACGTCATCCAGCGCGATCCAACTCCAGTACTGCGTCCCGTTCCCGATCACGCCGCCAACGCCCAACCGGAACGGCAGCAACATTTTCGCCAGGGCCCCGTCGCGGAGAGTGAGGATCATGCCACACCGCAGATGCACCACCCGAATTCCTCGACGACGCGCTGGTTCCGCGGCCGCCTCCCAGACCTGCCCCACCTCGGCCAGGAACCCCTGCCCCGGCGCGCTGGCCTCCGTCAACCGCTCTTGTGCCCGGTCACCGTAATAGCCGACCGCGGAAGCGCAGATCAGCGTGCGGGGCGGCCGCGGCAGCCCCGCGAGGGCCTCACACAGTTGCCGGGTCCCCTCCACGCGGCTTGCGCGAATCGCGGCCTTCTTCGCGGCCGTCCACCGGCCGGTCGCGATATTCTCGCCGGCCAAATGCACGACCGCCTCGGCCCCCTCCAGACCGGCCGTCTCAAAATAGCCGGTGCTCGCATTCCATCCCACCTCATCAGGATGCGTGGCCGGCTGGCCAGAGGGCCGTACCGGCGCTCGATTCAGCGCCGGGTGCCTCCGCACCACCCGCCTGACCCGATGCCCGGCCGCCGCCAGCGCCGGGGTCAGCGCCGACCCCACCAATCCGCTCGCCCCTGTCACCGCAATCTCCATCCGGGTCACCATTGATCCTTTCCTGTCACCGACGTATGATACTCACAACCCAGGAGGTGGTCTGTGCTCACGATTGGTGATCGAGCTCCCGCGCTGACCCTGAAGGACGACCAGGGTCGCGCAGTCTCCCTATCCGATTTCAAAGGCAAGACCGTGGTGCTCTACTTCTATCCCAAAGATGATACGCCGGGCTGCACGCGAGAGGCGTGTGACTTCCGCGACTCGTACGCCCGCTTCAAGGCGAAGGGGGCCGTCATTCTCGGCGTCAGCCGTGACGACGCCGCCTCGCATCAACGGTTTAAACAAAAGTACGAGCTGCCCTTCCCCCTGCTGGCGGACGCCGAGGGCGCCGTCACCGAGGCCTACGGCGTCTGGGTGAAAAAATCCATGTATGGCAGAACCTACTTCGGCATCGAGCGGACGACGGTCGTCATTGACGGCACCGGCACGATCACGGAGATCATCCGGAAGGTGAAAGTGGACGGCCACGTCCAGGAGCTGCTGACCAAGGTCTGAAAGTGTACGAGCGCCCCCGCAGGCATTCCGCGAGGGCGCTCGACCGTGACGCTCAGCTGCCGCTTACTTCGACGAACTACACCCGCCGTTCTTCGAGGTGCACGGGCAGCACTTGACCAGCGAGACCAGCTTCAGCAGCCCCGCCAAACCGATCACCCCGTACACGATCCGGGCCGGTGTGGTCATGTCCCCCAGCACCTTCGCGACCAGGTCGAGATGAAACACTGCAACCAATCCCCAATTCAACGCGCCAATCCCTACCAGCAACCCAACAATCTTACAGATCCCGCAATTGCCTCCGCTCGTCATGCATCCCTCCTTTGGTCACGATCACCTACGCTCCGTATCATGACACAGAATCCGGCCATCAACAACTAGAATGACCGGGGGTTACGGGGTGGTCGGTTCTCCGGCCACCGGGTCGTACTGGAGGCGCAGTTGTCGCAGTGCCGGGGCCCGCCAGGCGGTCACGAGCACGCAGACCCAGGTCATCATCCCCCCCAGCATCACCGAGGGGACCACGCCCAGCAGTTTCGCCGCGAGGCCGGATTCGAAGGCGCCGATCTCGTTCGAGGAGCCGATGAAGAATCCGTTCACTGAGGCCACGCGGCCCCGAAGCCGGTTCGGGGTCATGGCTTGGAGGATGCTGGCCCGGATCACGACGCTGACATTATCTGCTGCCCCCGCCGCCGCCAGCAGCAGTAGCGAGAGCGGAAACAGGTGCGAGAGGGGGAAGAGCACCATGCAGAGGCCGAAGAGCGAGACGCCGACGAGGAGGGCTCGGCCGGTCCGGCGAAATGGCGGCCGGTGCGATTGGTAGAGGGCCACGACGAGTGCCCCCGCCGGCAGGGCCGCTCGCAGGAGGCCGAGCCCCGACGACCCGACCTGCATCCGGTCCGCAAAGATCGGCAGGAGCGCCTCGGCCCCGCCGAAGAGCACCGCGAACATGTCCAAGCTCAGCGCGCCCAGAATCGCCTGGTGCGAGAAGACAAAGCGGATTCCTCCCCACAAGCCGGACCACCCGCTCTCCGCGGAGTTGGGGGCAACCGCCAGCTTCGGAGCCAGCCGGGTCGCGAACCAGACGGCCACCCCCAGCGATGCGACCACCGCCAGGTAGGCGTGGGACGCATCGGACACCGCATAGATCCACCCGCCCAACGCCGGGCCCAGGATCGCCCCCACCTGCCAGAGGGTGGAGTTCCAGCCGGCGGCCTTTGAATAGATCGCCTGGGGAATCGTCATGTCCACATAGGCGGTTGCCGAAGGCCAGAGAAAGCTACGGCAGACGCCCGTGAGTCCGATCACCCCATACAACGGCCACGGCGAGCGCGTCTTGGACAACGCGAGCAAGAGGAAGGCACAGAGGAACAATCCCCCCTCTGCCCAGAGGATCATCCGCCGCTTTTCAGACCGGTCGGTCTGATGCCCCGCCCAGAGGAGGCATCCGATGTACGGCAGCGCCTCGGCCAGCCCAATCAACCCCAGGGCCAGCGGATCTTTCGTCAGCTGGTAGATCTGCCAGCCGACCACCACCGACTGCATCTGCACCCCGAGGGTGACGAAGAACTTCGAGGCCAGCGCCAGGCGGAAGTCGCGGATCCGAAAGACGGCGTACGGGTCGCGCGCGATGGGAGCTCTCATACATCCAGTAAGGCCGCTTCAACCGCGAGCCCCGGACCAAATCCCAGGGCGACACAGGGGCGCGCGGCCGCCGCTCGGCGTAACCGCTTAAGAATGAAGAGCACCGTTGGCGAGGACATGTTCCCATGGGTGACCAGGACCGCGCGCGAGGCCGCCATCGCCCTCGGAGGCACACGCAGGCAGGCCTCAACGGTACTGAGAATGCGAGGGCCGCCAGGATGGATGGCCCACGACCGAATCGCCGGCACTGTCAACCCCTGCTGCCGCAACCAGGAGGTCAGCCACGGCCGGAGATGTTCTGCGATGAGGGCGGGCACTTGAGCGGACAACATCATCTCGAACCCATAATCGCCAATGCGCCATGTCATCGCCTCGGCGGAATCAGGAAAGAGGGAGGAGCCGTTCGCCACCACCCGCCAGGCATTCGCCGGCGCCCGCCGGGCATGGATCAGGACGGCGGCCGCGGCACCATCCGCAAACAACGCGTTGCCGACAACCTGTGCCGGATCCCATCCGTATCGAAAATGGAGACTGCACAACTCCACGGCACATAGCAGTACCCGGGCATCCGGGTCCGCCCGGACCAACGCGGAGGCCACCCGCAAACCATTCAACGCCCCGTGACATCCCATAAACCCTACATGGGTGCGCCCGATGGTGCGGGGCAATCCCAGGGCGTTGATCAACGCCAGATCAATGCCGGGCGCGATGAACCCCGTGCAGGACACCGTCACGAGCTCAGTAATCTGCCGCGGGGTCAGGCCGGATTCACGGAGGGCGCCGCGGGCCGCGCTCAAGGCCAGGGGCGGCGCTTCCCGGGCGTAGCGCTGCATCCGCTGCTGCGTCGTGGGGCCGCGATCCGCCGTCCCCTGGGCAGGCGAGAAAAACGACTGCGGCGACGCGGACCCCATGGCATGATCCAACAACACGCTCCCCCGCTGACGGATCCGCGTGCGGCGATACAGCACCGGGAGAAGCCGAGTTTGTTCGTCCGTTTGGCAACAGAAGGCCTTGGCCAACTCCGCCGCATCGCGCTGCGCAATCGTGTGTGCTGGGGTGGCGGTGCCGATGCCCACCAGGAATGCTCCCATCAGACGAGACACTCCGCCAGCGGGGCCTGCAGGCCCCGTACCACCGGGATCGCCACGCCAGGCAGACGGGCTGCCGCCCCCACGAGGGTCTGGGCGAGGCGGGGATCACGCAACGCCTGAGTGATCCACCGACAGGTGGCCTGGCGTCGTCGGACGAGGCGGCGATGCCGCGAGGTCCACTGCGCCGCCAACGACGGCGTCCACTGCGCCGCCGCCTCGCACACCAACGGAGTGACCGCGACCGCGGACGCCATCGCCCAAGCCATCCCTTCCCCGGTAAATGGCTCAACGTAGCCGGCGGCATCGCCAATCACGAACAGCCGGTCATCCGCCACGCGCGCCCGGCGCCGGGTCAGCGCTGGAGTCCCGCGCCACACGAGCGCGGACCGCGCATCAATGGCAGGAAAATCGGCTTGGCGAAGGATTTGCGCCACGACCGCCCCCACCCCGCCGGTCTGTCTGACCCGTGCCGGATCAAGCGCGGCCGCCAGATTCAGCCGCCCATCTTCCAATCGCACCAATCCGACATAGCCGCCGGGACCGCAGGCCATGAAGATCGTGCCGGGACGATACCAGCCCGGGGCTTGTTCCGCGATCGCGGCCGCGCCGAGCCGCGAGGCGGGATGTGCGATCGAGTCAAATCCCCGATGACGTGAGAGGGCGCTCCCGCCCAATCCATCCGCAACCACCACCACGCGCGTGTCCACCGACACCGAGGCCTCGCCCTGACGCAAGATCACCCGCCGGATGAAGCGCCGGTCAGGATCCACGGTGGCCAGCACGCCCGGAAGAAACGCCACGCCACGCCGGACCGCTTCACCCACCAACGCCGCATCCAAGAGGGCGCGGGACAGCGCGGCGCCGGTCGGGAGCGGGAGGGAAGCCCGCTGTCGGCCGGCCGCCCACTGAAACAGGGACAATGGTCGCGCCCCCAGACGCGTCGGGACCCCGCCAAGCCCGATCGTCTCCAGCACTCCCAGCGCTGCGGCGCTGAGACAACAACCGCACACTTTCGGGCGAGGAAACAGGACGTGATCTACCAGGAGGACGGCCAACCCTCGACAGGCGGCCTCGCGGGCCGCGATCGCGCCGGCAGGACCGGCCCCAACAACGACGACGTCCCAGCGCCGAGCCACCGCGTGCGCCAACGTCACGGCGCGACCCTCCACACCAACAGAAATCGTGAGGGCCAATGCCGTGTCATGGAGACCTGTGACAGGCCGGCGGCCCGTGCGAGGGCACGGATCTCTTCAACCGTGTAGGCCGCGCGCACCGAGAGAAGCCCATCGGTCCGCACGACGTCTGAGCATGTCAGCACGCGCGTGCCCAGATAGGCCCACAGCCACCCCGGCACGCTGCGCACGAGGTCATGCACGAGCACCAGGCGCGTGGCGGCCTGGGCCATCGCTCGCAAAAGACGCACGGCCTCTTCTTCGCCCAGGTGATGGAGAAACAAGGAGCAACAGATGACGTCATATCCGCGGGGAATCTCCTCATGCAACAGATCCAAGACGAAGAATCGCAGGTCCGCCCCAGCCCGCCGAGCCCGCGCCTGCGCATGAGCCACGGCCATCGGGCTTCGATCACATCCTTCCAGCTGGAGCGCCACCCCGGCCCGACGGGCTCGAGACCACAACCTCAACGGCACATCACCGGCTCCCGTCGCCACATCCAGCACCCGCAAGGGCGTAGTGGCGTGACACGCCAGCGCCTGCATGGGCGGCCAGAGGATTCGCACGCTCCCGCTGAACGCATTCAAGCGCGTGAGCTCTTCGAGCGCCTGATCATGCCGCCGCGTCTCGAGCGTGGGGTCGTCCATCAACTCTGGTTCGCGGATTCTTCGCATAGGCCCGCGCGCGATGGGACGGCTCAGCGGGCCTGCGCGGACCGACGCGACCAGTAGGTGGCGAGCGCGGCACCGGAGAGATTCTGCCAGATGCTGAACAGGGCGCTCGGGAGGGCCGCCATCGGCGAGAAATAGGCAACAGAGAGGGCGACCCCCAGCCCGGAGTTCTGCATGCCAACCTCGATCGCGGTCGTCCGTGCCTGCGGCTCCCCAAACCCAAACAGTGTCGCCAACAGGTAGCCCCAGGCGTAGCCGAGCCCATTCAACAGCACGACCGAGAGGAACACCATCATCCCGGCGCGCGCCAGCGACGGCTGGTTCATCCCCACGATGATCGCGATGACGAGCACGATTGCCGCCATCGAGCCCACCGGAGCCCAGGGAGTCAGCCGGCGCAGGCCCCTGCCCCACAACGTATTCACCACGACGCCGGCCGCCACCGGCAACACGATAATCCGCAGGATATCCACCATCATCGCCATCGCCGGCACCGGGACCGTCCGGCCCAGATAGAGGAGGGTCAGCCCCGGGGTGACGGCGAACGCCAACAACGTCGTGGAGGCCGTGAGAATGATCGAGAGGGGGACATCGGCCTTGGCCAGGTAGCTGATGACGTTGGAGGCGGTGCCGCCGGGACAGCAGCCGACGAGCACCAGGCCCACGAGCAGATCAGTCGGTAACTGCAGGGTATGCGCTACCACCCAAGCAAAGAAGGGCATCAGCACAAACTGGAGGGTCACGCCGATGGCAACCAGCGCCGGCCGCCGCACCACTTCGGCGAAGTCGGCCATCCGCAGTGTGATGCCCATCCCGAACATGATCACCCCCAGGAGGGGGACAATCGCGGATTTGAGCGGGAGGAACAGGTCGGGCCGCAAGTAGGCCCAGGTGGATCCGGCCAGGGCCCAGACCGGGAACCAGGCCGGCACCCGGCGCAGAACTGAGCGCCGGTACGGCCCTCTGGCCAGCACGCGATCACGCATGCCCTCTATCTTAACCTAGCGCGCGCCGGGCGACTACTGGGATTCGTCCAGATGCGCGCGGATCGCCCACTGGGTCTCGCTCCGCTCCGAGGGAACCTTTCTGAGCGCTTCCTGGAAGCAGGCCCGGGCCTCCGGTAGGCGCTTGAGCCGACGATAGGCCACCCCGAGGGTATCCAAGATATCGTACGATCGTGCTGCCCCATGCTGGAAGGCGACCTCGATGAGACGAACCGCTTCTTGGGGTCGGTTCTCCTCCAACGCGATCCAGGCGAGATTATTACTGGCTGGGCCCCAACCGGGCTGTTCCTTGATCAGTGCCTGATAGATCGCCTTCGCTTGGGGGCGTCGGTGCGTGGTGAGATAGACATTGGCCAGGTTGAACCGGACCGGCACGCTGGTCGGACGGGCCGCCAAGGCCTCGCCGTACCGCCGCTCCGCCAGATCGAGCCGCCCCGCCCGCTCCAACAACAGGCCCAGCTCCCCCGCCTGATCTCCGGAGAGTGTCCACGTCACCCGCCCCGGGGGACAGATGATCAAGGTCCAGGAGCCGGCGCGCTTCGATCGTGTGACGAAATGGGCGTACCGGATGGCACGAGTCTCCGCCTGTCCCGTGTTGGCATAGAACAGCTGCGCGGGATCATTGAATCCCCGAAGGACCACGAAATGATAGGTGGGACTCCAGAAGGGGCCGACTTGGAGCATCACGATCGGGGGGACGTCGCGCTGGAGCCAGGCCCGCAACGCCTCCGGCGTCGCCTCGTGGATCTCGGCCCAGAATCCCTGCTCATGCGCGTACTGGGCGAGCATGAAATTCAACACGCCGCGCGTCCCCCGACGGTAGAGGGTGCGGCCGATCAGGTCGGCGTCCCCCGCCCGCCCCCAGTGCCGCATGACCGAGGCCAGCGCCGCCGGCCCGCACTGATAAGCGGTTTGCGCCACCGGCGGCACGGACTCGAGGTAGCGTACCCCCGGGCCGGTGGGAGCGGCCGGAGGGGCCACGCGCACCGTCTGCAGCGAGGCGCAGCCGGACAACGCCAGCAGCCCGAGGACGACCCCAACAGCTCGCACCGAACGGTTGGGGTTACTTCTTGTCTTTGATATCAACGTCTTTGTTCAACAGCATAATCAGAATCACCACGAGGATCGCCACCACCAGGAGCGCAATGATCAACCCGATCAATTCGCCTCCGGCTTTCACCGATTCGGCCTTGTGCGCGATCGAGGCCAGCTGGGTATCATCCATTTTCGTCAGCCCCTCCCGCACCTGGGTCGGGCTGATCCCCGCGAGCCGTAACTGCAACTGGGCCTGCGGGTGCCTGAGCACCTGCATCACCATCGCGATCTGGGCCTCCCGGACGGCGGTCGACTGGAGCTGCGCGACGGAGGCCGTGGGCATGGCCATGGCCCCGGTCGGCACACTCCCCAACAGGAGCGCCCAGACCGCGAGCACCCCCACGAATGTCGGATTCAACAGGCGTTGACTGATCATGTCGCCCTCCCTTCCTGTCAACTCATCACGTCTTGTGGTGTTTATCTTTCACAACGACATCTTTGCCGGCCGCGTAGAGGATTACGACCGCCAAGATTGCAATCACCAGCAGCACGATCAGGATCTCCAACTGTCCTCCGGCCTTCACCGCCTGGGCCTTGTGCGCGATCGAGGCCAGCTGGGTATCATCCAGCGTCGCTAAATCCTCCCGCATCTGGGCCGGAGTCACCCCCGCCAAGCGGAGGTGCCACTGCGCACAGGGATGGTCCAGAACCCCCAAGATCTGTGCGATCTGGGCCTCCCGGACGGCGGTCGACTGGAGCTGCGCGACGGAGCCGGTCGGCATGGCGACCGCGCCACCCGGCGAGCTCCCCAGGATGAGCGCCCAGACCGCCAGGACCGCCACGAACTTCGGATTCAACAGACGCTGCATCATCATCGGGACCTCCTTGTGGCCACTTTCACGGCTCTTGAGTATAAGCCTACCAAGAAGAGGTAACCGTCGGATAAACTTTCGGTGACAATCTGGTTATGGACAGAGGGGGTCGGACAGGGGGGCTAGCGGCGGTCGTGTGGTGGGGCGGGCCAGCGGTCGTGGCCGATACGCCAGAGCCCGCCGAGGAAGGGACCTAGGAGGAACCCCAAGGAGGCGACGACGGCCCCCACCGACAGAAAGGCCATCATCGCGGCAAAGAGTTTCCCGATTGGGGTGGCCGGCGCCGTGGAAGGCCCCTGCGCCGTGGCAATCATGCTGGTGACGTAGAACGCGTCGAGGTAGGACATCCCTTCAATCAGGTGGAACCCGACCGTCCCCAGGATCAGCACGCTGCCCACGACCAGGATCGCATGGGTCCCTCGCTTCCACGGGGAATGGTACGGGTGGCGAGGCGCGGTTTCAGGAAGCATCTGACTAGGAGAACTTCGGGGCGGCGGGGAATCGGCCCTGCAGGACGTCGCGGATCATGCCCTTCACCTCCTCAGAAAAATCGGACGTGAGGATCCATTCCAGATAAGGAGCGTCCTTCTGCGCAATCTCCCGGAGACTGCTGCGCCGGGCGTACTTGCCGAAGACCGGGTAGAGCTCGCCGTTCCACCAGCGAAACTTCCCTTCCCGGTCGAAATAATCATCAATGCGCTCGTACTCAAAATCCCGGAGGGAGGCGATCCCCTCCTCCGGCTTGCCGTACTTCTCAATCTGCGCGGCGAGGATCTCCAGCGTGGCCTCCGCATCGCCGAGAGCCGTGTGGGCCGCCACCAACGCCTTGTCGCAGTAGAATTGATAGGCGGCGGTGAGATTGCGCTTCTCATGCAGGTGATAAATCTTCTGGGCATCGTAGATCGGTCGGGTCCGCCACTCAAACTTGATGCCGGCGGCGAACAGCTCGCGCTGGAGGAGCGGGAGGTCGAAGCGCTCGATATTGAAGCCGCCGAGGTCCGCGTCGCCGAGGAAGGCGACCACCTCGGGCGCGATCGTCTTAAACGACGGGCAGTCCTTCACGTCGGCATCCGTGATCCCGATCACCTGGCTGACCCGCGGCGGGATCGGCATGCCGGGATTGACGCGGACGCGGTAGGGCGTCTGGGGGCCGTCGGGCAGGCACCGGAGCATCCCTACCTCCACGATGCGGTCCTTATCCACCCAGGTGCCGGTCGTCTCCAAATCTAGGACGACGAGTGGGCGGGTGAGTTTCATCCGCGATTTATGACGACTTTTTCGCGGGGGCTGCCGGAACCACCGGTGTGGCAGCTTTTGCTGGAGGAGGCGACACCGCGGGCCCGGCACCCGGCGCGGGAGGAGCAACGGGCTCCACTGGCGCGGGAGCGATCTCGAGCACCTTGACGGAGAAGTTGAGGGTCTTCCCCGCCAGCGGGTGATTCATGTCCAGCTGAACGGCCTCCCCTTTCACTGCGACGATGCGGGCGTGGAAGGTGCGACCGTTCGGATCGTGGCCCGCCAAGATCATGCCGACCTTGGGTTCTGTATTCGGGGGGAGCTTGGTCCGGGGCACCTCGGCCATCGCCGCGGGATTGACGTCCCCGTAGCCATCTTTCGGGGCCACAGTGACCTCCTTCGCCTCCCCCACGTGGAGCCCGGTCATCTGCCGTTCGAGCCCGGGGATGATCTGGCCGCGGCCCTGGACGTACTTCAATGGCCCGTGGTCCTTGGAGGTGTCCACCACCTTGCCATCCACGGTCAGGATGTAGTCCAGGGTCACGAGCATGTTATCGGCCACGACGACGGGCATGGGCGCCGCCTTCGGAGCGGCATAGCCGGATGAGGCCGTCAACAACAGGAGGCCGGCGAGGATCATGAGACGACGCGATGTGTGTGGCACGGGATGGCTCCTTGTGGTTATGGGTTGGGATAGCCGTAGTGTACCCTGTCGAGGCCAGGCTGGCAAGCCGCTTCCGAGCTATGGGGCGCGGGCGGGCGCGAGCCGGAGCGCCACGGCGTTGATGCAGTACCGCTTGTGGGTCGGGGGCGGGCCGTCATCGAACAGGTGCCCCAGGTGGGCGCCGCAGCGGGCGCACAACACTTCCAACCGCCGCATCCCATGGCTCACGTCCGGCTCGATGTGCACATTCAACGGAGAGATGGGGTTCCAGAAACTCGGCCACCCGGTTCCCGATTCAAACTTGTGCCCGTAGCCGAACAGGTCGGTCCCGCACCCCACGCATTGGTAGATGCCTTTCCCCGACGGGGGCACCGCGCAGGCGTTGCTGAAGGGCCGCTCGGTCCCTCGCCGGCGGGTCACCTCGTACTGCTCGGGCGTCAGCAACCGCCGCCACTCCTCGTCTGACTTGACCACCCGCTGGACGCGCTCCACCCGCGCGGTGCGGGCGTTGTAGATCTCGATCGTCTCATCTGTCTGCATCTGAGCCCCCATGAGGCACGGGATTGTCGCCCACAGCAGGACTAGGGCGGCCTGACGCACAGTGTGCATGAGATCAGGAGAGCGGGCGCGCGACCGGGTGTCTCGTGATGTCCCCGGGCGAACGCCCCTCAAGAGGTTGGACCCCCCGGGAGGCATAGAGGTCGGCATCCGCCCGCTCAATCGCTCGCTTCGGCGGCTCACCGACCTCCAAACGGCTGACCCCGACGCTGAGGGAAATCGGCCCCACCTGGGAGACCCAGGGGCCCTCGATCGACAACGCGCGCAGTTTCTGGGAGACCACCCGAGCGGCCTGCAGACTGGCTTCGGGAAGCGCGACGATGAATTCATCCCCGCCAAAGCGGGCCACCACGTCGGACTGGCGCACGTGTGTCCGCACCGCCTGCGCCACCTGCTGCAGCACGCGGTCCCCCATCTGATGCCCGAGCAAATCATTCACCCGCTTGAACCCATTGATATCCATCATCAAACAGGAGAGCTCCCGCTGGTACCGCGCCGCGCGGCCGCTCTCCTCTTCCCATCGTTCCAGGAAGAATCGGCGATTGTACAACCCGGTCAATTCGTCGGTCGTGGCCAACTGACGCAGCCGCTCGGCGGTCCAGACCATCCCGACGGTCGCCAAACCAATCAGCACCGCACTGAGTACCACGAGCACTCTGAACCACAGCAGCGGCAGGAGGGGCGCGGTCTCCGGCGGCATCTGGAACAGCCACCGGATCCCCTCGAACGTCACGGGATGCTCGACCATCGGGACCTGTTGAATCGAGTCCGCCGGGGGCCAGCGACCCGATCGGTAGAGCAGGCGGCCGGACTCCACGACCTGCACCGAGGCCGAGGGCGGGACGGCGCGCTGAAAAAAATCGGCCAGGAACACTTTGCCATCGAAGACGGCGACCAGGGCGTGGGAGCGATTGGCCGGGGCCCGCAGGGGTTCAATCATCACGATGACAGGACGATCCGTCGCCAGGGCGCCGGTCATCGTCGACGGCATGCGAAAGAGCGTTCGCGCCCACGCGCGCTTCAGCGTCTCGCGAACCAGCGCATCCGGGTCCAGCGAGGTCGGCGCCACCCACCAGCTCACGACCCCTCGACGGTCCACCCATCCGCTGCCGATCAGATGCGGGATATGCCCCACCGTGCTCACGGCCAGGGCCGATCGCCCGGCCTCGCCCAGCTCGGGCGCCTTGTCGACCGCCTCCCGGAACACCCGAAAGGTCTGCCGACGGCTGTCGAGGGCCTGGACCAGCTGACTCTCGGCCTGGGCCAACATCGCCGGGGCATTCCCCTGCATGGTCCGCTCGGCCTGCCAGCGCATGAGGATCACCGTGCCGGCGACTCCCAGACTGACCCCGAGGGCCACCAGGCACCCAATGAAAATCAACCGGGTGTGATGCGAGTTCAACCGGGACCACTCGTTCACCGCGCCTCCTCAGAATCGGTTGCCTTCGGAGCGAAGAATACGCTAGTATGGTACCGTACGATCCTCACGATGTCGAAGAATAGACGCTCGCTCAGGGAATATTATCCGCACCGCGTCGAGGTGCCCCTGCTCCTCCTGCTGTGCGTCACCCTGCTCATCACCGGTCTCTCGCTGCCCATTGTGACCGTGCAGAAACAGATCCTCTGGAAAAGTGTCCAGAACACCTACTCGGTCGCCACCGGGGTGATGGATTTGGCCAAGCAAGGCGATTACATCCTGGCCCTCGTCGTCTTCTTTTTCTCGATGATCTTCCCCTTTGCCAAATTGCTGTCGCTGGCGTGGGTCTGGCTGGCGAAGCTGACCGCGGAGCAACGGATGGCGGTCCTGCAATGGCTGGAGCTGCTCGGAAAATGGTCCATGCTCGACGTGTTTGCCGTCGCCATCCTCGTGGTGCTCGCCAAGATGCGCACTCTCACGACCGTTCAGCCGCGGATCGGGATCTACTTCTTTGGGAGCGCCGTCCTCCTCTCCATGCTGACCACGTTTTATATCGACACCCTCGCCAAACGCCACGCTCGCTCGTCAGCCCCTGAACACTAGCTCACCGGCAGGTGAATCAGATCCTCGGCATGCTCCAACGCAATCATGAGGAGCAAGTACTCCTTCAGATGCCGCGTGAGCAGGAAGTTGTGCCGGACATGCTCCCGGCCATTTTCTCCGAGCCGCTTCGCGTAGGCAGGGTTATTGAGGAGCTGTTTCAGGCAGAAGGCGGCGCCATCAATGCTGTGACAGAGCATCCCGTTGTACCGATGGGCGATCTGCAGGGGGATCCCCCCGACCGCCGAGGCCACGACCGGCTTCCCCTTCCAGAGCGCCTCGCTCACCGTCAGTCCGAACCCCTCGCGGAGCGACTTCTGGATGATCACGGTGGAAGCCCGCTGCAACGCGTTGATCTCGAGGTCGCTGCCCGGCGGCAGCTCCAGGACGTGAATCATCGAATCCCCGGCGGCCTTGGTGCGGACGTCGGCCAACACCTGGGCCCCCTCCGGATCATCGGTCGCCCCGCCGCCGGCTAAGACCAGCCGGCACGCGACGGACTTCCGGACCAGCCGGAATGCCTCGATGACGCCCACCGGGTCCTTGAGCAGGTCAAATCGGGAGATCTGCGTCACGAGCGGCAGATCCCTCGGAATGCCCAGCCGGTGCAGCACGCTCGCGACCGTCTCCGGCGAGAGCTCCTCATTCTTTTTGGCCAGTGGATCAATGGAGGGGGCAATCAGGAACTGGCGAATGGGCAGCCGCGCGACAAACTGCGGGGAGGAGAAGATCGCGGCGTCATACCGGGCCACGTAGGTCCGCAGGAACCGCCAGACCGCCGGCTGGGGATCCGAGACGTCCACATGGCACCGCCAAATCCACCGGCTCCCCTGCCGCGGCTTCTTCGCCACCAACGCGATCGGCTGGGGGTCGTGGATGAAGACGATCTCTCCCTCGAGGGAGAGGGTCCGGCTGTTCTCGGCGTTCGTCTCCAGAAAGATCTGAATCTCCTGCCGGCTGAGGGTGAGCGGCTGGCCATGCAGCGCGTTGTGGATCTTCTTCGTCACCTGGAAGAACGCCTCGCCCCCTTTGATCACGTCCCACCGCGTATCGAGCCCCATCTCCTGGAGCAGCGGGACCATCCGGGTCAAAATCTCCGCGACCCCGCCGCCGACCGCGGTGGAGTTGACGTGCCGGATGCGACGACTCCCCACGCGCTGGGCGAGGAGCCGCAGCTCCTCCACCAGTTGGCGGCCGACGATCGGTTCATAGGACTCCAAGGTGACGGTCATGCGGCGATCCGTTGACGCACCAGGCGGAGGATGGTCTGCCGCAGCTCCTCCATGGTGTAGGTGTAGGGGTCCAGCCCGTTCACGGCGCGGGCCAATGCGGTCTCGCCCAAGGATTCCTCGAACCAGCAGGAGAAATCATTCCGCTCTTTCTCCAACCGCAGGCGCGCCTCGAAGATATGGTAGTAGAGACTATCAATCGTCACCGTCTCGAGGCATGCGGCAAACTCCTGAAGATTCGTGGCCCGGGAGTCCGTCGGGAGCACGACGCTGATCGACTTCATGAAATAGAGGGCCTCGTTGAGCGGGGCACGGCGCAGACGGAGGAGCGGCCGGGCCCGCAGGGATCGCTCGATCGTCTCCACCAGCCGATCCCGAAGGGCGCGGACGGTGTGGAACTGCACCGTGTCAATGCTGGCGAGCTCCTCCCCCAACACCTTCTCGCCCAACACCTCCGTCACCCAGTACGCGAAGTCATTCGGCGGCTCGGGGGTCAGGTACTGGTGGGCCTGAAGAAAATGGTGGGTATGATGAAAGATCACCGATCCGGGCACGGTTTTGAGACAGGTGAGCAGCTGAGGCACCGTGGCGGCCCGCAATCCAGTCGACTCCTGCAGCGACAGGCGGGTAAAAAACTGAAACGGTTCACGTGCCTGCGGCACCGCCATGGGCTTCCTCCTTCCGTCGCCAGAGTCCCAACACCCACTCCAAAAACGCCTGCACCTCGTCGGGCGCATGGAGGCGATACTGCGCTTGGCTGGCGTGGGCCGCTGCCCCCACCACGATCGTCACCCCGCGGGCGCCGATCGCCGCAAACGCATCCTCGTCGCTGGCATCATCCCCGAGATAGATCGGGAGGATGCGCGGGCCGGGGGCTGACGCTCGCCACCGCGCCAACAACCAGCGCACCGCCGTGCCCTTGGTCCACTGGACGGGAGGCCGGACCTCCAGCACCTCCTTCCCCGTCGTGACGCGCACCTGGCGCCTCCGCACATAGGGCTGCACCACCGTGTCGAACCCATGCCGAACGAGCGGCTCCTCTCCGTAGGGGATGTTACGATAATGCACACTGAGCGTGAGCCCTTTGTGCTCGACCCAGGCCCCCTCGACGGGCTGGAGCGCAGCCTCCAGATGCTGAGTGATCTGCCGCAAGAGGGGGCGCGTGGTACGGGCCCTCGGGTGCGTGTACCGGATCCCCGGCCCGGCCAATTCCAATCCGTGATTGCCCACGTAGCAGACCCCGGCAATCCGCGCGCTCGCCGTCAAATCGCGGAGGCGCCGGCCGCTCACCAGGGCGACCCGGATATTTCGGCAGCGGGCCAGCCGCTCGAGCACCGCCCGGGTGGCCTGGGGCAACCGCACTTGCGAGGGATGATCCCGCAGGGAGGTGAGGGTGCCATCGTAGTCCACGCAGACGAGGAGGCGCTTCGCCGATTCGATCTGCCGCTGGATCGCCGACCCCGACGACCAAAGGGGTTTCACGTGGGGGAGGCCTTGGTCGGCGCGGGCACCAGCGGGGCGGCGGTCCGCAGTTTCGCCAGCTCGATAATCAGCTCGGCCGCCCACCGATAGACGTTGTGATCCTTCAGCACCTCGCGCATGCGGGCCATCCGGCCTCGCTGTTCCTCCGGATCCATGGTTAGGGCATAATGGATCGCCTCCGCCACCTGATCGGTGTCGTAGGGATTGACCAGCAGGGCATCGCGGAGCTCGCGGGAGGCCCCGGCGAACTGGCTGAGGATCAGGACGCCCTGCGCGTCGGGCCGCGCGGCGACGAACTCTTTGGCCACTAGGTTCATCCCGTCATGCAACGAGGTGACGAGACAGACCGCGGCCGCGCGATAGAACAGTTCGATCTCCTCGTGGCTATGATGTTTCTTCAAAAGCAGGATCGGCTTCCATCCGTGTGTCTGAAAGCGCCGGTTGATCCGCTCGGTCTCCGCCTCGAGTTCCGTCCCGAGGTCGTGATACCGCTTGATCAACGTCCGACTGGGCGCGCCCAACTCCACGAACGTAAACCGCCCTTGGAACTCCGGATAGCGCTCCAGGAATCGTTCAATCGCCCGGAAGCGCTCGACGATCCCCTTCGTATAATCAATGCGATCCACCCCGACCCCGAGATACGGGACGGTGATCCCCAGATCGCGGAGCACCCGGTCGCGCGCAGGGGCCGCGGGCGCCGGCACCGCCTCCTCCGGCTCCGCCGTCACCTCCTCCATCGCAATGCTGATCGGGAACGGCTTCACCCAGGTGGTGTGATTCGCCCGGTTGACCGCGAATTGTTCCCAATCAATCCGAGATTCCAACAACCGGTCCACGGTGTCGAGAAAATTATTACAGTGATACTGGATGTGAAAGCCCAGGAGATCCGCCCCGAGCATCCCCTCGAGCAGCTCCCGCGCCCAGGGGCAGATGCCGAACGCCTCGGGGTTCGGCCAGGGAATATGCCAGAACAAGCCCACCTTGGCGTCGGGCCGGCGCTCCTTGATGAGCTTAGGGAGAAGGGCAAAGTGATAATCCTGGATCAGGATCAGCGGCTCCTGCTCGCCGGCCACCTCATCGAGCACGGCCTCGGCAAACTTGGTGTTCACGGTGACATAGCGCGTCCAATCCTCCACTCGGAAGAGGGGGCGGGTATGGGCGATGTGACAGAGCGGCCACAACCCCTCATTCGAAAACCCGTAGTAATACCCCTCTTCTTCCTCCTGGGTAAGCCAGACGCGCCGCAATGTGTAGAGCGGCTCGTCGGGCGGCACCCGCACCCGGTCGTGGCTATCAGCCGTCTCCCGATCCGCGTCCCCGGACCCGTGGCCGACCCACGTCCCTCCGCAGGCCCGGAGAATCGGTTCGACCGCTGTGACCAATCCGCTCGCAGGCACGATACACTGAATCTGTCGGCCTTGCCGGACATGCGCATAGGGCTCCCGGTTCGCCACCACCCAGATGGGGCGACCCTCCAGAAGGGCCCGCACATGCTCCTTCAGCCGGTCGGGGGTCCAGCGAGATTCCCTGGCGTCCCGTAGACGGGCCTCCTCCTCGGCGGCACTGCGTGCCACTGCCAGCGATCGGGCCATGCGGGTAATCTCACGGGTCAGCGGCGCGAATAATCCTCGCTTCGGCAGTGTGCGATATTCCAGCGTCTCGCCCGCGCGGATCCGCCGGATCCAGTCGACGGTTTTCATCAAGGGCACGACGAGCGTCCAGCGAATCGCCAGGAGGGCCGCCAGCGTGATGAGGAGCGCGCCCGTCACCAGGTACGTGCCCATCACCAGACAGATGATCCCGCTGACCAGAATCCCTACGATCAATAGCAGGCGCCACACGCTTTGCCAGCGCACCGACTGCATGGGTCCACCCCCGTCTCTTAGAACCGGATCGTGATCGCGGCCCCCGCCCCCACATCCGGACTGCCTTTGGACAGACCGGCTGAGATAAACCCGTTGAGGCCAAGGTTCTTCATCATCTTATAGGTCCCGGAGAAGACCACCTCCAGCGGCGCCTTGGAGTTGGTGCTGGACTTGGTCCCTCCATCCAATGAGACATATCCCGTGAATCGGCTCGTGAGCGGGTACCCCACTCCCACCGAGTAATCGAACCGCGTGGACTTGATCGTGGAGCCGCTCGGGCGATCGCGCAGCACCGCCTGGAGATCCGCGAAGGTAATCAGCGAGCCAAACCGCTTCACCAAGTCGGGACCGAACCCCACGTCGAACCGCCCGGTGCCGAGCCCATCGGACGCGCTGGCCGTCGGGAACTTGACCCAGCCCGCCACATCCACCGCCGGCCGCCAGTCCACTTCCTCGAGCCAGTAATATTTGCCTTTCAGTCGAATGTCGCCAAGCCCGCTGGCATTATTCGGGATCGTCGTCCCCCTGGCCCGCGTCGTCTCGCCGGCCGTCACCCCGCCGCCGCGTCGGATGAGATAGGGGACCACGACACCCACCTCGCCCGTGCTCCCTTGATACTTGAGCGTCTCGCTCAATTGGGTGAGGGTCGTGGTCTGCGCGGTCCCATACTTCCCGCTGGTCACGCTCACGCCGGACCCGGAGACCCACGCCCCGGCGCTGGGCTTCGCGACACTTTCTTGCGCGGCAAACACCCCGCTGCTCATCCCGACCGCCAGCAGGATGGCCACGAGACCTGTCACCTTGTAGGACATGTCTCACCCCCTTGTGCGATCACCGGTGATTACCGCTCAGCACGCTCGGCGCGCTCAGGCCGCTCAACCCGTTCAGAACGTTCCATGCGCTCAGAATGCTCGGGGTGCTCCGGGCGACCCCGGTGCTCCATTTCCATCCGTTCATCTTCCTTTTCACCCTTCTCGTGCTTTTCGCCCCGCTCGCCGCGCTCCTCGCGCATCTCGTGTCGGGTGCGCTCCGCCGCGCTGACCACCGGGCCCAGCTTGAAGCCGAGCTCCTTCGCCACGGCCCCAAACCCTTTACCCTCGCTGCGCAGCGACTCCACTTTCGTTACCCCATCCGTTGTCGTGGGATAGGTCTTGGAGTCGGTCTTCGACAGGTGTTGGGCCATGGCCAACTCGATGGTAATCGCCCCCCATCCCTGTCCTTTGGCCCGCATCCCCTCCACCGTGCTCGCCGGCACATCGTATTGCTTGGCCAGCGCGGCCGCTCGGTCGGGCCGGGCGGTGGTTGTCGCCTCCTTATCAATCGCCTCTTCCTCGGTCCGCACCTGTTTCTCGTCTGGGTCGGTCTGGGCCCACACCAGCCCGGAGCCCATGACGCTCCACAGACCGATCAGCAACGCCCCCATCACACCGTGTCTGACGCGTATCGTCTCCATGATACACCCCCGCGTGTTGTGTACCACCTTCGTTAATGTTTGCCGAACCGATGCGAAATCGTCGGGATCTGGTGAATCAGAAACAGCAATACCACGGCCCCGACCGTCGCCGTCAGCAACGACCCGGCCGGGCTATAGGTATAGAACCCGAACACACTGCAGAGGTACCCTCCCACGAGCGCGCCAATCGCGCCCACGATGAGGTTCCCTTTCAAGCCAAACCCGTGCCCCTCTGTCAGACGACCTGCCAACCACCCGGCGAAGAGTCCGATCAGCAGATACATCACGAGACTTTTCATCGTCATGGTCTTCACCTCCTCCCTATGGCGTCTTCTTGAACGGCTCTTTCAACACGACTTTGACGCCCGCGATCGTCCCGGTCAGGGCTTGACGCACTTTCTGACCGGCCTCGGCGCTCACCTCACCGGCCGCCTTCAGCGCCCCGGTGGCCGCAGCCGACGCCGCTTGAGTCGCGTCGAGCCCAACCTCTTTGGCTCCCTCGACCACGCCCGCGATCAGACCCTTGGCGGCGGTTCCTAGATCCCCCGCCACCTCCGCCGTGTGCTTGATCACCGTGCTGCCGAGCGTGCCGACGGTCTCGAGCGTCACCGTGCCGGCCCCTTTCGCGCCTCGGAGGAGCCCCAGCACGATCCCTTTCACCGCGGCCTCCAGGTCGCCGCCCACCTCCACGGCCCCATGGATGGCACCCCGCACGATGTCTGAAATCGCAGCTAGCAGCGACGTGCCGACTTCCGCTACTCCCTCGAGGGTGGCCACCAGCGTCTTGCTGACGGCCTCCACGACCCCGCCGCCGACATCACCTGCCCCTCGAATGGCCCCTACGATGCTGTTCTTCACCGTCTCGACGAGTCCCATCTTCGGTTTATCCATGCGCGACCTCCTGGTTAACGTCTCGTTCCCCTCTCACGCTCACGCGGCGGCCATCATGACGGGCCGCGGGGCTTCAAACGCCCGCGCCAGAGCCGCCAACCGGCCCGGAGCCAGATTGAACTCGAGCACGTCGATCACCAACCGCTCGATGTGCTGCTCATGATCTTCGATCAACTGCCTGAGCAAGCCGCCGACCAGCTGGATCGATGACCAGCGCAGGGGTGCCGGGTCGGCCAACCGTTCGGCCAACCGTTGACAGACCGCCTGGAGCACCCCATGCTCCTCCTGCAACAGAGCGATGTTGCGGGACTCGTCGCCCGGCAGCCGTCTCAGAGCGGGGAGGAAGATCTCCTCTTCCCGCTGGAGATGCACCTCGAGGGCCGGCCACAACCCCTGCAGGATCCAGGCCAACGCCGCCTGCCGCTGAGCGGGCGCGGCCTCACTCATGGCCAGCACGGCCCTGAGATCCTCGGCTTGGGCCCGCAACGACTCATGCTCCTCATGGATCGTGTCATCCCATCGTCGCATGACGCACCTCCTCTGTCCTCTGGCTAAAATTGCACCCCAAACGTGACACCGGGCATCACATCCGCCCGCGTCCCACGGCCTGTATTGAGATCGGTAAAATTGAGCAGGAACGTGGCATAGACGCTGAGCCCGGAGTTCACCGCATGCTCGATTCCCACCCCCAGCGGAATCAACCACGAGGTGTCATCCCGTTGAAAATTCGCGCGGACCGCCCCCACCCCGCCCTGCCACACCACACTCGTGCGGCCGTCGGTCCCCAGATCCATCCAATACTTCGCCTGGGCGGACAGCCCATACTGAGCCAAATCCCCCGTGAAGGCCAACTGCGCCAACGGGCCGATGGAGACGTGCTCGTTCAGAAATCGATCGGCGTTCAAATTCACGGCAAACGCGGTCCCATCCGGCGTATTCGCCAGGAATCCCACCCCGCCGCCCCCGTGCCAGGTGCCCGTTCTCAAGGGCATCATCCTCTGTGTTGTCCTCGTCGTGGCCGTCGTATTGGTCCCTTCCGGTTGCGCCAACCCTACCCCCGCCAGACTCACACTCATCCCCACCACCCCAAGCCATCGGATCCACGCGTGACGAGTCATCTCACACCTCCTGGTGTCGTTCGATCGGCTTCTCCCGAAAAAACGTATGGCGGCCGATCTTCGCGGTCGCCTCCATCGTCCCTGCCCATCGAGGAAGCCCGAATGTCTCCACGTTCTCAAAGGCGGTCGCCCCGCCCACCAGATTGGACCCGGCTCGCGCCATCCGCAGCGCCTGCTGCGCGCGCGCACGAACCGTGGGGGGTTGTTGGGCCAGAAAGTGGGCCAGGTCCGGCCGCCGGATCCCCGCAAATCCCCTCGGGGTCCACCCGCGGTTCCGTAGCACCTCCGCCACGGCCACTTGGCCTTCATAGGACTCTCCGGCTGCCTCGGTCATGATGACGGCCTCCCACGCACGCTCCTGCTGGAGGCGACAATGCCCCACCAGGGCACTGCCCGCCACCAGGCACCCGCCCACCACGCTGAGAAGCCATCCCCTCATTCGTCTCATGGGTCTGGACCCCGCTCAGACGGTTATTTGGCGGGGGTCGCCGCATGGTCTGGGCGCTTCTCGGTCGTGGGAAATCTGACGGTGGGCAATCGCACCACGATCGAGGTGGCGGTTCGCTTCCCTTGTACCGTGGTGTAGTACGCTTTGACGTGCTGACCCCGCGTCAGCTCTTCCGTGCTGGCGACCTGACCGTCCAGCAACACCACCGTCTGGCTGGGATCCACGGCCAGATCCATCACCTGATCATCCTTGGTGCTGATCCGCACACTCGGACCCCCTGCCTGCCGGTGGATCCCCACGATCGGGCCCTCCACCATGCGGGTGTCGGGCACCGGACCCCACGAGGGCATCAGACTGCTCATCATGAGCACTACGCCCATCCCCATCGTGGTCGCCACGGAACTGATCATGAGCCACCGCGTTCCCTTATTGTTGTTCTTCATGGGCCCTCCCCGCGCCGGCCGTCCGGCGCTGCGGCTGGACTTCTGCCGCTCTGGGAGAAAGCCTACAGAATCAACATAACGAGGGAGTGACGAGGGGGTTACGGCTTGGTTATCGAAGGGCGACAGGAACGATCAGTTCGGGGATTGAATCAGCGGGAACCAGGCGGTGAAGGTCGCCCCCGCCCCGGGCGTGCTGGCCACCTCCAGGCGGCCATGGTGGATTTCGACGATCCAGCGGCAGAGCCCCAGTCCCAATCCGGTGGAGTGGGCACCATCGCTCCCGGAGCTCCGACGAAAGAACCGGTCGAAGAGCTGGGGGAGCTCCTCCGGAGGAATCCCAGGGCCGGTATCGTGGATGCGGAGACGGGCCATTTGCTCCTCGCAATCCGAAGTCATGGTAACCTTCCCATGAGGGGGAGTGTGCCTGATCGCGTTATCCAAGAGATTGGCCGCCAATCGCTCTAAGAGACGCTGCTCCCCCATGACCCAGAGTGGTTTCTGCGCAGGAACCTCCAACCGGACGGAGGCGGTCTTCGCCACCCCCCGCCACAGACCGGTCACCTCCTGGGCGACGGCGCTCAAATCAAGCGGCCGCCACTCCACCACACCATCGGTGGCCTCGTGATGCGCCAATAGCAAGAGCTCTTCGACAATGGCCGACAATTCATCGGATTTTTTGAGCTGCGTGCGCAGCGTGCGCTGGTATTCCTCCGGCGTGCGGGGCCGGCGCAAGGTCACCTCGAGCTCGCCCCGGATCACCGTCAGCGGTGTCCGCAGCTCGTGCGACGCCGCCGCGCTGAATTGGCGGAGGCGCCGGAAATCCCGCTCCAGCCGCGTGAGCATCTCGTTGAAGGTGGTGGCCAGTTGGTCCAACTCGTCCCCGGTCCCCGGGACCGGCACCCGTTCTTCCAATCGTTGCGAGCTGATCTGCTGGGTCCGGGCCACCATGACCGCGACCGGCTCCAACGCCGTCGTGGCTAAGAACCACCCGACCGATCGGGCCAACACCAAGGTCAGCGGAATCAGGAGGAGCAAAAAGCAGAGGAACCGTATGGCGGACGCATCCACCTCTTTGAGCGAGGCCGCCGCCTGCACGAGATAGAGGACACGGCCATATTCGACGACCGGGCGGGTCACCACCCGGATCCGCTGGCCGGATCGCCGGAAGGTTTCATAAAAGGTGTGCTTCTTCAACGCCCTCGCCACCGCGGTCTTGGTCAGGGGAAGCTGGAGCTGGGCAAAGTTCTCGGAGGCGACCAACGCCCGGCCGCCATCATCCACCACACGGAGAGCACGGTCCGTGCGGAGGTTATCGGTCTTGCGGGCCCAGCGACTCACGAGGTCGGGCAGCTGTCCTCGGCCGACCGCCCCGAACAAGGTATCCGAAGGCGCATGCTGCCAGTTGCCGCCGGCCGAACTGGTCGCCGACTCCTCCGCCTCGCGAAACGCGAAGAGCGTGCCGGCCACATGGTCCACCTGGAGTGCCAAGGTCTTGTCCACCTCGCGGGCCATGCCGGTGACCACCCGCACATAGACCGCGCCTCCAAAGAGCAGGAGGATCGCCGCCAGAATGCCGATATACCAGAGGGTCAACGTCTGTCGAATTGACCGACTCATGATGTCTCGGGGACGTCCAGCCGATAGCCGGTGCCGCGCACCGTCTGGAGCAGCGCCCGCTTGAAACCGTGGTCGATCTTGTGCCGCAGACGGGCGATGTGGACGTTGATCACGTTGGAAAAGGTATCGAAGTCATGCTCCCACACCTGTTCGGAGAGCATCGTGCGGGTGACCACCTGATTCGGATGGCGGAGGAAATATTCTAGCAGGGCAAACTCGCGGCTGGTCAACGTCAGCTCCCGCCCGCCGCGCGTGACGCGATGGCGCAGGGTGTCCATCTCCAGGTCCCCGGCACGCAACGCGGTCGGGGTCAGATCCCCACGACGGCGCAGCAGGGTACGAATGCGCGCCAGTAACTCATCGAACCGGAACGGCTTGGTGAGATAGTCGTCGGCCTCCAGATTGAGTCCGGCAACCTTATCTTCGGGGCGGGCTTTCGCGGTCAACAGGAGGATGGGCGTGGTCAGCTTGCCGGCCCGTAACGCCTTGAGCACCTCCAGGCCATTCCGTTTGGGAAGGAGCACATCGAGGAGAATCAGGTCGTACGGTTCGGTTTGCGCGAGAAACAGCCCGCGCTCGCCATCGTGCGCGACATCCACCGCGTAGTGCTCTTCGCGCAGTCCTCGGCGGACAAAACTGGCAACCGCCGGGTCATCCTCCACCACGAGAATCCGCATCGTGACCCCCTTGGTTCCACACCCCAGGGTTCCCTCGGCCAGCTACCCCCTAGTATAGCTCGGATCGTCTCTGCCAAGGGTGCGATCGTCATCTGGGTATACAATAGAGGTATGGCGACGTTCCGGAAGGTGGTCTTCTACCTCCTGGCGGCACTCTATCTCACCGGCTGCCCCCTCCTCATCCTCTATGCGTTGGGGTATCTGTTCCAACCAGGCGCGGAACACCAGGTGGTAAAGACGGGACTGCTCTACGTCGCCACCCTGCCCCCCGGCGCCTCCGTCACGGTCGGCACGATCCCCTGTGCCGACAGGACGCCCACGATGATCCGCGACCTGCTCCCCGATGAATATGTCGTGACGGTCACGCTCGATGGGTATCGCCCCTGGAGCCGGGTGGCGACGATCGAGGCGGGGAAATCCACGGCGTTCGAGAAAGTGCTGCTCCTGCCCGACACCTGGACCCCTCGGGAGCTGACCACCGAGGCCTACGAGGCGCTCTGGTCCATCCCCGGCAGCCCGTGGCTCCTGCTCCGAAAAGGTCCCCACCTCGAGGAGTATCTGGTCTTTGATCCCGAACGGCTCGTGAGTTGGCCGCTCGTCTCCGCCGAGACCCCGCTGCATGATGCGACGGTGCGGTCGATCCGAATGGTCGAGGACAACCCTCGCCTGGTGATCGCCCTGCAGGCCCGGGACGGCCGGCACGTCGTCTGGCTCGAACCTCGCGAGCAGGAGCCGCTCGTGGAAGACCTCACGAATCTCGTGGGGGACGCGGCCGACCAGATGCTCTGGGATGCGGAGGCACGACGCTATCTGCTGACCCTGCAGCACGGCCAACTCAGCCGGGTGGACACGGAGACTGGGACCGCCGCGTCCCAATCACTCGGGACCCTCAGGGGATGCGGCCTCTTTCGGAATACCCTCTATGCGCTCCGAGAGGATGGTGTGGTCCTCCGCCGGGAGATCTCGGGGGGTCGCGAAGAGTTGCTGCTCAATGATCCGGAGATCGCACGATCGCTGTTCAGAGGGCGTGGTCTGTTTCAGATCCAGGTCCTGTCCAACACCCTGCTCGTTTTCATCGGGGAACGGGGTGAGCTCCTGACAAACCGCCTGCCCTATCGGTTCGTGGAGCGGGGGGTGCGTGGGACGGCCTTTGATGCCCCGCGCGAACGGCTGTTGATCTGGCAGAAGGGGCGGATTGGGGTCCTCGACTTCGCGAGAGCGCCGGACGACCCGAAGATCTTTGAGCGGGGGCCCACACTCACCTGGGTGTACCAGCATGGCCGAGATCTGCAGCAGGCCTTCTGGGTCGCTGACGGGTCCCATATCCTGTTCCGGGACCGTCAGGACCTCTTCCTGCTCGATGTCGACACCCTCGGCCTGCCACCACCCCAGCACCTGTTCGAGGTCCGCGGCGCCGGAGGGATGGTCTATGCGGAGCGAAGCGGAACCATCTATTACCTCGATCGGCCGAGCGGCCGGCTCTGCGCGGTCGCGCTCGTTCCGCGCACACCGCTCTCCCAGAAAGCTGACGCGCCATGAACTTCCGCTATTCCAAGTATCACCTGCAGGGACGGGAGCAGTTCCTCCAACGGGCGCTGGAGATCCTGCCCGGGGCGATCAGCTGGTCCATTCTGCTCGGGATGTTGATCCTCTCATTCTGGAAGCCGATCCTCGCCGCGGCGATCGTGATCGCTTTTGACCTTTACTGGATTCTCCGGATTTTCTACATGACCCTGTTTTTGCTCCTGGCATCGCTGCAGCTCTCCCTGGAACGGACGACGGACTGGCTGGCCCGGGTACGCGCCGTGGACCATCCGGATCGCGCCCTCCAGGACCTCGAGCGAGCCATGGTCCAGACCCCGCTCGTTCGGCGAATCCCCCTGCTCCTGCACCGACAGGCGCTCCGGCAACTGGCCAGACATCCCCACCCCCCACCCCGCTCGGAGGAGATTTTCCATCTGATCATTCTGCCGATGGCGAACGAGGGGCGAGAGATTGTGGAGCCGGGACTCCGGAGCTTGGCTCAGCAAACTTTTCCCTCCCACCAGATCCTGATCGTGCTAGCCGTGGAAGCGCGGGCTGATCTCGCGATCCAGCGCGCGGCGGAGGAGCTGCAACGGGCCTATCGAGGCCGGTTCCTCGACTGCCTCATCACGCGCCATCCGGACGGCCTACCGGGGGAGGCCCGCGTCAAGGGGGCCAATGCCACCTACGCGGCCCGCGAGGCGGCCCGATATTTTGAGGCCCGCGCCATCCCGTTCGACCATGTGATTGCGTCCTGTTTCGACGCCGACACCGTGGTCAGCCGCGAGTATGTTGCCTGCCTCACCTATCACTATCTGATCGCGCCCGATCGCACTCGGGCGAGCTTTCAACCCATCCCGGTCTATCACAATAATATTTGGGAGGTGCCGGCCTTCGCCCGGGTGCTGGATATCGGCTCCTCCTTCATGCAACTCGTCGAGGCCACGAATCCGGAGAAGCTCGTCACCTTCTCGAGCCACAGCATGGGGTTCCACGCCCTAGTAGACGTGGGGTACTGGCCGGTGGACATGATCTCCGACGACTCGGCCATCTTCTGGAAAGCCTTCCTGCACTACGACGGGCGCTACCGCGTCATCCCGATGTACATCACGCTCTCGATGGATATTGCCGCGGCGGGATCCTGGTGGCGCACGGCGCTGAACGTCTACCGGCAGAAGCGGCGGTGGGCCTGGGGCGTGGAAAATTTCCCGATCGTGATGCGGGGATTCCTGCGGGCGAAGAGGATCTCACTCTCCACGAAGGTCCGGCATACCGTGAAGATGCTGGAGGGGCACGTGACCTGGGCCACGGGGGCCTTTCTCGTCAGCGTGCTGGGATGGCTGCCCGCCATCGTGGCCGGCCGGGAATTCTCAGGGTCGGTGCTCTATTACAGCGGACCCCGCATCCAGGCGATCATTTTCCAACTCGCCTCCCTCTCCCTCGTCACCACGATCCTCTTGAGTCTCTCGCTGCTGCCGAAGCAGACGACCCGGCGCTCCCTGCGCGCGAGCATCAGCCATGCGATCGAATGGCTCTTCGTCCCGCTGATCTTTATCTGCTTCAGCGCCCTGCCCGCCCTGGATGCCCAAACTCGGCTCCTCCTGGGCAAACGCATGGAGTTCTGGGTCACGGAGAAGAGGCGGCGACAGTAGGCGAACGAACGGTCTACTGGGGATGCCGGGGATCGTCGGCCGGGTTCAGATAATGAATCTCCCACGGCCCCTGGCCATGCAACTGGAGGATCGTCTCCTCGGTCGTCGTCCAGCCGAAATGGTGCACCATCGCCGGCATGACGCGGAAGCTGCCGGCCGGCAGCGACTGACCGCCGGTCTGCTCGAAGGTGTCCCCGAGTCCCAGATGGATGCCGCCAGCCAGCACGGTGACATGCTCATCCGCCGGATGCCAATGGGGGGCCACCCGATAGTTCGGAGGAAATTTGAGGCGCAGCGTGAAGGGGCCCGGCTTCGACGGATCTCCCTCCAGGACGGCGATGTTGGCGCCGGGCGGCAAGGAGGCCGGCGCCGGTGCCCATTGGACTGACTCCGGCGTGACGAGCACGCCGGCCGGCGCGGTGCTGTCTCCTTCAGCGAACGCTACCCCACCGATTAAGAGTATCGCGGCCGCGCTCACGGCCATCACGTGGCGATCCCACTGCACCATGTGCACCCTCCTCGTTATGACGTCCACAATGGATGACCCCACTGGCTGCTAAACACGAACTCGCTCAGAGGTTTGCGGGTCCGCGGGGCTAGGTCTCGCTCCCGCAGCTTCTCCGGCAGGTGCGCCGGATCCCCCACGTAGCCGATCGCCAGGCCCGTGACCGCCTCGTACCCCGACGGCAACTGGTACACCTCGCGGACGCGGTCCGGCAGGATCCCGATCATCTGGTGGACCGCCAGACCACGCGCCGTCGCCTCCACGGTGAGGTTGCCGGCCGCCAGGCCGAGATCGTGGATCGCAGCTTTATTCGGCTTGCCGTTGAGCGTGAACGCCAGGCGCGCCACGCTGATCGCCAGCACGGGCACGGCCTTCGCCCACGCCTGGTTCGGCTCAACAAGGCAGGAGAGGAGCTTCGCGAAGGCCTCCGGCTCCGCCTGCGTGGCGACGAGGTAGTGCCACGGCTGCTCGTTGTAGGAGGAGGCCGCCCAGCGAGCCGCCTCAAACAATGAGTGGAGATCGGCCTGGGCCACCGGGCGACTGGCAAACGCGTACGGGCTCCACCGGGCCGCGAGGAGTTCCTGGATCGGATGGTCTGGGGTCGCGCGCTTCGTCATGGCATTCGTCATTTCAACCGGAGCGCCGTCACCGCCAGCCAGCCGAAGAGTACGAGCGCGACCCAGCTCACCGCCTGCGGCACTGCGTGACCGGCGATGGCCGCCTCCCACCCGCGTAGCAGCCGCCACGCATGCATCCCGGCGATCACGGCAAACAATCCACCCGCTACTCGATTGAATGTCTGTTGTTTCATGGTCTGGCCCTCCCAGAGATGTCTATCTTAATTGGCCGCGCTACCCCGTCGAGCATCCGGCTCACTGAGCGCGGCGCAGACCAAGGCGAGCACCAAGTACTGCCAGTTGGCGATCACGTCGGGTTTCATCAGAATGGTTTGGCCGAGCGTCAGCAGAAACATGAACAGCGCGGTGAGGGTCCAGGCGGTGCGCGCCTTCTTGCCGGAGAGAATCAGGGTGGCCAACACCGGCTCCGCGATCATGATGAGCCAGGCCAGCAGGACATTCAATCGGTGCGGCGACCAGGTCTTATCAAACTCCGTCGTGATGGCACCGACAAACGTGTGCGGCCCCAGGACGAGCCACTTCCAGAGCCCCACATAAAGCAACCAGACCCCGAAAAAGAATCGCATCCCACCGAGAAAGAATCGACGCGTCTCCTGATGGCACCATGCTGTCGTCACGCGGGCTCCTCCTTATTTCGGCGTCTTGTGATCGGACGAGGACTGGGGAGTGCCGAGCTTTTTGATCCACGACGCCCCGACCTCTTCCACGGCAGATCCGATCTGGCTGGAGGAGGCGGCCAGCCGGACGGTGAGCTCCGCGGTATGGGCCGGCTCGACCGTCACCACGAGGGTGGCGGGGTCAAACCCGGCCTTGGCCACCTTCAGCGTGTAGCTGCCGGGGTCCAGGCCCTGCCGGCCGTACGCCCCATCAGCGCCGGTCTCAGCCGACGCCACCACGCCGCCCTGCAGGGTCGAGAGCTCGACGGTGGCACGCGGAACGGGTTGGCCGTTGTTGGCCGCGCGGACTGCCACGGTCACGCCGCCCGGTCCTTTCTTGGTCAGAAAGAGATTCTTGGCATTGTAGAGGCCGACTGCCAGCGTCACCACCCCGACCAGCACGGCAATCCACAACTGGGCTCGTTTTAAGAGCTGCTCGTGTTTGCTCTCCGATTCGCTCATGTCACGTCCCTCTTCGTATTCGATGCGAGGCGCAAACGCTTCTGCACTTCCTCCAGGGAGGCAACGCGAGAGACCTCCATCCCCTCTTGGTTCAGCCGGACGCGCTGCCCAGTTTCCTGCTGCACGATCGCTTCGATCGTGGCGGCGCTGGAGTGTCGAGGATTAAACCGCGCCACTTTCAGATCGTCGCGATCGACGGCACTCCTGGCAGTCCCCGGCAGGTAGATCGTCCCATTCGAAAAATCCACCGCGAAGGCAATGACGCCGGGAATGATAAAGAATAGCAACCCCAGCCCGTCCAACACCGCGACGCCCGCGTCAATCCGCCCGTCTCTCTGTCCTTTGCGCTCGGGGTACATGAGGGTTCCGCACCCGGCGAACTGAGCGATCAACACCCCAGAGACGAGCATCTGGCACATCTTCATCATGGTTTTCATCGGCGGCTCCTTTGGCGTCATGATTTCTTCCCCATCTGCGCGAAAAAGGCCTCGGCGCCTTTACGGATCTGCTCGTTGGTCAGATCCTGCGTATGCGTGGCGATCATCCACGAGTAACCGAAGGGGTCCTTGATCTGCCCCGCGCGGTCTCCCCAAAACATGTCGGCCACCGGCATCACTACCGTGCCACCGGCCGCGACGGCCTGCTTGAACGCTTCGTCGACGTTGGGTACGTAAATATAGAGATTGATCGGCGAGCCGCCGAGCGTTTCGGCGCTTCGGCAGCTCTGTCCTGGATTTTCGTCGCCCATCATCAGGATCGACTCGCCGATCTGGATCGTGGCATGCATGGTGCCCCGCCCGTTCAGATTCGGAAACACGTCCAACACGTTCGCGCCGAACGCCTTCTTGTAAAACTCGATCGCCTTCTGCGAATACTTGAACGTCAGACTCGGGGTCACCGTGTGATATCCCGTCGGGATTGGTGGCGTCATGGTGTCTCCTCCTCATACATTATGAATGCTCCCCAGCCGTGCGGCGGGTGAGAACCACGGTGACGGGGCCGACATTGGAGCTGATGGTCGCCAAGAGTGGAATCCGCTCCTGGTCGGCGCTGAACCAGACGAATACCTTCACGCCTAAGAACGGCGGCGGGTTGACCAGTTCTGCCTCGCCGGCAATGGCCGGCTGCGCTGTCATATTGTCGATCTGCACGGTGCCGGTCCGAACAATCTTCCCGTGTAACTGCCAGTTCCTGCCGGCGGCGCTGACCTCCAACGGAATCTCCTGCCCCACCCGACACGGCATCGTCCGCACGTAATAGAAGAGACTCAAGCCGTCTTGCGTGGCCGGCCCGATGGCCACCGTCGCCGACCGGCCTTTGGGAAGCTGGTGAAAGGATTGCCTCTTGTCGGCGTGAAAGATGACCGCACTGTCGTGCCGACGCTGCTGACGCTGGATGACGGCCTCGAATCGCCTGGGAGTCCGGCTTTTCGGATCCAGAAAACTCACCAACTGCACACGGATAGGCAAGACCATCTCCAAGTACGTGTTGGTGCGGGCTTGGCAATCCAGCTTCAAGAGCCCCTGCGGGTGAAACCCGTCCTTCGTTAACTTGAGGATATCCTCTGTGTTGGCAACCGGCGAGGTCGTCATGGTGAGCTGGGCCACCGGCACACCCAACCAGGAGACCTGATACTCCAAACGCTCCTGGGTGGGAATCGCCGGTGGGGGCCTGTCCGGAACGACCTGCGCCCGTGCGTATCCACCGAGGAAGAGGGCAAGCAATACGAGCGCCGTGCTAATTTCCACTTTTCTCTTCAGCATGGCACTCACCGTAGTAATTGGTACCGGGTTCCGAGGGGACAGGTTGTCATGCCGATGCTGATTGTAACCTATCCCCTGCGTACCCGATACCCGATCTCCGTCATTCGCGGAAAACCATCACGGCGATCGTGAGCCCGATGCCCACCAGATAGAGGACCACCGTACTCGACACAAAGTACGGATAGGCCATCAGGGCGAGCCCGAGCCCCAGGGTTTTGTAGTGCCCCCGCCGCTTCCCCACCGTGAACGCACACAGCCCGATGGCGCCGAACACCAGCCCGCCCACGAGGTGGCTCATCATTTCATTGTCCCGTGCGGAGGGGGGAATGCTTCGTCGAAGAACGTGTGATCACCTCGTTCAAGATGGCTCCCCGGCCTGGTTAAAAGAAAGAACCTTTACGGCGATTTTTAGCTTCGCCTGAGAGGGCTAGGAGGAGCTAACCAGCGATCACACTTTAATCTCAAGCACTGCTCTTTGGTACTGAAATCCCTCGCTGTAAATACCACTTCCTAAGGCTACATGTCTTCTTCGGCCCCCGGACACTGGGCGGCATATGCTGAGAGCGTTCTTCGGTAGCCTTGCCCATCTGTTCTTCTCTAGCATACCTCTCTAGTAAATCGAGGAGATTCCCGACATTGGTCAAGATTTCCTCGGCGTCCGCCACGGTGAGCGGTTTTTTCGAATAAGGTTGCCAGAACTCAAGCGTTCTGCGCAGAAGGTCTTCCGAAAACTGCTGCTGTACTAACATTACGCTCCCCGCCTGTACGCTTTGCGAACCTTGCGGTTCGAATTCCAAAGGCTATGTTACTTACTAGCCCTGCTCAGTGCTATGTCATGTAGCCGGGGGCTTGAGAAACCACCCACCAAACCTACCAAGGCTGCCGCAGCTTGGAATTCGATACCTTGACTGGAGGAGTTAAAGATTTTGGATGCTGTCACAAATGCGGCAATCGAAACGGCAGCCAAAGCAAACCCGTAGTAGAGAACATAGTAAACCAAGAAACCGGAGGGGGCCTTGTCAGTTCTAGTGCTAAAGAGGGCTGCGCTAATTCCTATAGCGGACCACGCTATACACCACTTGTTAAATATCGGACTGATCGCCATGATCAACTCCCGAACAAACGTCCAGATGCTACCAGAAGACAAGAGTACGACGCCGAGGAGAAAATAAACGCTCGCCGCAATAACTCTACCCTTATGAATTTTCTTAGGCAAACTCATGTTGGTGTGTCACCGAAAAATTTAGAAGTGCAAGCTCCCCGCCTGGTTAAAAGAAAGAGCCTTTACCGCAACCTTCAACTTGATCTAGCGACCGCATCACCTATCGGTTCCTAACCTGCCCAGGAGTAAACCCTACCAACGTTAGATAAGACTCTGCGGTCGTACCATGATGGACGTACTCATAGCTCGTGATCCCGATACCTGGCTTAAACCGAAGCCGTATATGGGCAGGCAGGGTATCGTTAAGCAACTCGCTCTCATCGCTAGATGCCCCCTGCGGTTGAGTTAGCACAGCCCATTGGTATCGACCGTCATCCCGTGCAACTTGAGACGTGCTCCCAAAACGTTTGCCTGGAAGCAGGGGAAGATCGAACGCTAGTTCCTCTTCGGATATCAGATTGATCAGGCTATCCCTGGGGTCTTGTAAGCGACGAATGACTTCCGTTGTCCGCTGCGTATCGAGCTCGTAAATTTGATAACCGATGCACAGGTAGGCACTATGGGATGGCGGTTTGCCTTTCTCATACCACGCTGAGTCTACCGGATGTCCTTGGAGCACGGCCAACCACATAGGCCCGCGCCGATAGACATCCGTTACCTTCATCTGGAAAGTGAGCCGCTCCTGTCGCACCTTCCCAGAGTTATCAGTCCACGCGACAACGCCCTGGTAAGTCCAGACATTACCCCTGATCAATGGGAAATACTGCAAAGCAGGAACGTTCCCATCAGGCAACGTTTGGGCGATCCCTGGGTGGCCAACAAGTAGGGCCAGCCCCAAAGACGCACTGAGGATTCTCATCTGTTTCATCGGTCAGTACCGCCTACGTCTTGCCAAACGATGACGCGAATGACCAGCCTCTCCAACACAATAATGGCTCCCCCCGCCTGTACGCTTTGCGAACCCTTAGATTTGAATTCGTGCGCTAAGGGCGGGGACTAGCCATTACTATAGCAACAGACTTTACGAGGCCGCCACTCAATACTTTTGTGCCTCTCGTATCCGCTTCCGACGCTCCTCGGCATGCTTGCTGGGAGGTGGATTGTTTGTCAGCTCCCTGAGATTTAGCTGGAAGTGGTCGGTAAACTGCGTTCCAAAAATATCCTTATATCTTAAACTTCCAATCACATTATTATTCTTTGCGTTCATGTGCTCACTTGCAAAAGGCGACAGATCGCCGAACTCATCGCCAGCAGCTAAGACTGAGCACTTACCGGTGTGGGGTACATTCTGTCCATCATCTCCAACAAGCTCATAGGAATATTCGATGTCCCGCGCCGGGCCTAATCCTACATTCTTAAGCACAAACATGAACTTTCCAATATCGGGAGCCCAGTAGAAAAGCGGGGACGGATAAGGCCGTAGCTGCTGCTTGCGCTGTTCTTGTAATTCATCAATGTAAATCTTGGAGGTGCTTTCCTGCGACTCTCTCCCTCGTTTCACCTCATCAACGTAAATCCAAGTTACTTTCACCAAAGCCACGTTAACGACTACCAACACCACGGTAGCAATCGCTTGAACAGCAATCGCAATGCCTGTCATGTCCGCATTGTCAGCCCCACGCTTCAAGAAAATGACGACGATTCCTGCCAACGCAAGGAAAAATATCCCAAGGAGTATAGATATCAACATCTTCATGATTCTCCAGTTCGTATGCTCATAAAATATGGGGCTTTATTGTCCTAGCTTTAATGATCCTGTGGTTTAATAGCCGCTGTTTGGCATTGGGGACGTCTAGGAGTCTTTGTGTTTCTGGAATCTTACAAAATTCTTATTCCCGTATTACAGTAGCTCGGTCAGAATAGGTTTTGACAGTAGTTAATCTAAACCTGCCATCCGCTACGACGTTCCCGTTGACAAAACACTTCCAGGTATATTCCCCTGGTTCACCATACACTTTAAAGTCTTCCGGAAAATACACATATCCCAACTGATTGCCTTCCACATCCTTTTCGCATGTGTATTTCCTGCCACTTTTAGCTCTCACCGTAAATAATGCCTTGTACTTCGCTGAATCGCCGTTCTTATCTCTAACCCCAAGCTGCACTGAGACACCTTCTGAATATTGCCAGTCTGCCTCATGGGGAAGATTTCCCTGCGCAGCCCACACTCCAAGAACCGAGGCAATGCTGATTACGAAGCCAAGGACGATCTGATTTCGCCTCATTTTAATTTCAGTTCTCCCTGCCTTGTGATTTTGCTAGTGGAACGCAAAAAGAACTTTTCTAGCCATAGCTACCTCACCGATCTAAGCACCAACATCACCAGCAAGATGACAAACAAAATCACCCCGTGGAAAGGGATCAAAGTTCCTGAGAACATAGCATCTAACCAGGAACCGGCTGCTCCGACAAATGGAGATGCGTCCATTGAAAAGAACTCGTCCGGCCTCTTCGTCTCTTCCAACAATCGCATATGGTCGTACAGCGCACGAAAGCGCCTCTCCTGCCAAAGAAAGTACCCATCTAAAATCCAAAACGCAAATGCGGGGACACACGCAAGGATGGCAAAGACTGGTTTGGACTTATCTGCCGCTAAAGCAAAAAGGGCGCTTACCAACACCACCGACCAACCTTTCAGAGCGAATGAGTTCTGGGCAAGCCGATTAACCACACCCTGAATGGCTTCCAAGTGCCTTACTTGTCTTTCTTCTCTGTCCATGTCTGCCCTTTACGTACTGTGAACGATCCCGCATATCTGACACTTAGCATTGTACTTCATCATGTCCTGTGAGTTGATAATCAGTCTTGCACGATTCACCCTTGTATCGTTCGCGTTCTCTATCCAACCCCTAAGTTCATCGGCAGACCTTGGGTAGAAATGATACGTGGCATATCCGCTCTCCTGATTCAACCTGAACCGCTCAGGTCGGTAAGCGGAGGTGCGCGGAGGAAGCAGGACGCCGATTAACCCATTTGGAAGACCACCGAGTACCTGTCGAAGAGAACTTTTGATCTCCCAATCTACATAACGACGGCTATGAGTGCACGAGCCGACTAAAATGATTGTTACACTTGAGTCCTCAAGGTACTTCTCTCTGATCTGCGACATGACATACTTAGGATCATCGCTATCAACAAAATCATCATCGTTGACGCCCAATGCCTTGGGTGTAAAAACGCCTTCGCCGTCTGGGCCCCACTGTTTGACAAACTGATCGAGCCAAACCTTGTCTCCCTTGTAGTATGAAATGAAGACTTTCCGTCGAGGACGTGAAAACAGAGACAGGAGGGTATCGTAAGAAGTCATTGGTTGACCTTCGCTTGTTGGGGATATCTTACCTCTTGAACTGATCCCTGTCAGCGAATAGAAGGGTGAGGGGTAGTTGGCTCAACAGAAATTGCGGTCGAGACAACGCCTCGAAAACTTAGCTCCGGTTGGATGGCATCATGAAGAATGAGTTTGTATTCCCAAGACTTCTTGGTGGTCTTGCTCACAGCAGCGCACCAGGCCACGGCTGCCTTTGCCTTGGCCTGGACGTCCTGATTAGAATGCCCCAGCATTAATACTCCGAACTTAATCGTTTCTCAGCTCACCCACAAACTTACACTTCCAGCTCTTAGTTCAAACAACCTCGATCTGGCCGCTATCTCTAATTCTTAACGTTTGCCACTCGTAATATCGCTTAGCAACCGCCCGCTTGATACTTCTTTGGACATTCGGATGCGATTCCTTTTTAGCTTGCCCATCTAAAAGAATAATATTCTTAATATGGCCACCAGGTTGTTTCATTCCGTTAAAAACGATATAATCGATCGGGTTAAAAATCACCTTAGCGTCATCTGGATTTAGTTTCTTCGGACTAAATACAGTATCAATCTTTTCTACGGTTTGCCGAGCAAGCCGACGACCTTTTAACCTTGCCACCTTACGCAACCCCTCTTCCTTTTCCGAAAGTCTATCCTCCGCGAGTGCGAGCAGCGACTCTTCGCGTTCAAGTTCATCCATCCAATCAGGTAGAGGACGCCGCTTAAGAAATATCTTGCAATCACTTAACCGAAAAAAGATCCCCGATTGAGGACATACACCAAAGATCTGTCTTTGAAGCGCAAGCAGCGTAATTAGGTCGGACTCTATCGCCATTTCAAAGCTTTTATACTTGATAGGTGTCGTAAAGAACGCGCTTAGAATTAACCAATGAACGGATCTCCTTTTGAACAGATATCAATTGAGCGTCTCCCGTTTTTATCTCTACGAAAACGATCCTCTCCACATTACCTTTTCTAGTCAGCCCATCAAATATAATGTAGTCAATCGGATCAAATAGCGACCGACAATCACTTCGGTCAAAATGAAAACCATCAAGGACAGGAGCAATCCTCTCCAGAACAGAACCAATATTGACCGCCTTGGCTCCTATTTCTGATCTTTGAGAAATCGAATTCCTTTCTTCCCGAATCTCCTTTCTCTTTTGCTGCTGCTCCAACAAGCTCCGTTTATAGATATCCTTTGCCTCAGGAGTAAAAGCATCTAAATAAAATAAACCGGCATCTCTTAGAAAAAAGATTTCCTCACAACAAGGACATTCAGCACAAATCCCATTTTTCCCCATAAAAGCTATGAGCTTTTTAGCTTCGGCTGCTATTTGTCTTTTCTTAGACACCGTACCTTCCTCGCGCATTAAAACCTCTAAATCCTGATAAGTTATTCCCTTCCGTACAAATAAAAGCCCCTCCCCGGTAGGCCATTATCCCAAAAATAATAATCACTGGAGTGTATTATATCATTAAATACATACTGACGGTTTGTGGTATAGCGGTATGAGGGTTGTTACCCTATCCGGTAAGGGTGATATCCATGAGGAATCCTTACCAGCAGATAGGGAATCGAATTCGTCTCGTTCGACGCCAGGCAGGGCTTACTCAAGCCGAATTGGCAGAGAAAGCTAGCTTGAGCGATAACTTCATTGGCCTGATTGAGCGCGGCGAAGGCCGCCCAACTATTCAGGTCGTTGACCGCATTGCCGACGCGCTAGGGGTACACCTGAGCGAGCTATTCTTGGGAGATGAGAATCAATCGAAGAAGGGTGGGGAAACGCTGCGGGAGCTTCGGCGGGTACTCAAACGGCGGGAATTAAAGGATGCTCAGCTTATCCTCTCGATCTCTAAGCGTATCTTTGAGTGCTTCCCTATCGAAAGTAAAAGGTAACGGGTAATCGCTGTAAAGTACCCTGATCAGTTTCTGTACACGAAATCATCTGATGGTTAAACGAAGGCGTATGGCCTTGCGACGGTACCGCCTTACTGCTCGAAGTGCCTCAAGATACGAGGTTCTTCGATAGCCCCTTCCGCCCCAAGGGAACCTTACCCGCCAGCATTTCAGCCGCCCTTTCTGTGCCCACCGCCTAAGAGTTTCATACCGAAGACCGCAGAGTTTAGCGGCCTTTCCTAAAGTCAGCAGTGGAGCTCGTACTAGTCTAGACCAGAGGACATAGTGGCGCATACTCTCAAAATCTAGCCTGACAGGTACTAAGTTCAATGCACGAGCCCGCCATAAGGTGCGCTTGCTCAAACCCAAGGCACGGGCCGCTTGACTTAAACTAAGCCAGCGATCCCTCGCGCCAATTCCAACTTTTGAATTTGACACCGCATTTTCCTTTTTACCGCTCTGGAATTTGTCGCACAAAATTTGTCGCGGTCGAATGTCTGGAATTTGGCGCACCTTGGGAGAAGAGGCCCCGCACAAGGCCAATATCCACCTCCTCCCTCGTCGTGAACCAGCGTAGGGTTCCACCCTCATCCCGGACTTCTTCCAAAACTTCCCTTCGCGCCTTCAAATACAAGAACTCCACCGACATTTTTGACAAAGCCCAGGTTCCGGAAGGTTGCTTGACGAAGAGAATGATGTCCCGCGAGGTGGTATAACGCCGCTGGCGAGGCCGAAAACCCGCCAGGAGCAGTTCCTTGGTCAGATATTTGGATAGATAGGCCGCGATCCGGTGAATATCAACTTGGGTAATGAAAACGATTTTTCCACCACCTACGGCCCGCCACGTCTCAGAAATCCATCGCTGATCAATGTAGCGATCTACCAGGATATGAAGGTGAGCGTAGCCCGATTTCTGAAGTTCCAAAATAGCAATGTAAGAAACCGCCACGCCGAACTTACGTTTAAGGTACGTCCTATACTTATTCCAGCACTGTCTTATATAGGCAATTGATTGCTCAGGAGTACAAGTAGAGGGATCGAGCGTTAGGGTCAGGAAACGCCGCAGGTCTTTCTCAACCGCCTTCTCAATGATGGCATGGCGGAGGCGTCTCGCTTTCTTGGGGCCGCAACGAGGACAGGGCCAGCGCTTGCAGCCAAGCCGTGCATAGTGCCACCGCCCCTGCCCCTCATCTTGTACTTGCCCTTTCACTGACCAACGCCCGCAAAAGTTGTTGCGATTATGCTGTTGTAGGTCAAGTGAAGAAGGGCGGTCTGATTTCAGGATATAATCACGAGCCATGACAATGCCTTGACGCCTCTTTTTCTTGGGGCACCGGCAGGGGTGGGAAAGCAAAACCCACCCCGCCGGCGGCAGCACTCCTGCCGTACGCCCCCTTTCCGCTGACAGAGGCGTTGAGGTCAGACGGGAAGCTCATCAGAATGAGCACCAGACCGTTTAAACTCCGTCATCACCGCATCAACGATCTGGCGTTTGAGACCTCGTGAGACTTCTACAATGGTCTTGTTGATGATCTGACCATTCTTGGTGTAACTGCTGCTGGGAAACGCAACCCACGGCTCTTCACCGGCCTTCTGCACCACCCTGAAACCACGTAGGGTAATTTCTCCTACTTCAGAAGGAATTGTTACATCGGCAAAGGCCTTGAGATTGCCCCGTTCCATCTTCCTGAGTTCTACGAGAATGCGGAACTCATTCATCTTGACCTCCATTTTTCTTGAACCACAGGAGGGTGGGGAGCAAAACCGGCCACGAAATCTAAAATCCAAAAACCCTCTTAGGTTCATGTAAGCGCAGACATCCACCGCCTTGCACGAGGTGGTGGATTTTTATCAGGTTAATCCTCTTCTTCCTCGGCCCCCTCGGTTGCTTCTGCTAGGGCTTCAAGGAGAGACGAGACGTGCTGGTTCTCGCCGATGTCGTTCTCCTTGATAAAATCCTCCAGGAACTTCAGCACCTCATCGGGCTCCAGGTCGTATGCCATTAGGAATCACCCCCTTTCTTAGTTTTGGCTTGCTCTTCGGACTTATCCTCAATTACCTTGCATCGCTCAAAGTGCCGTAGGCTCCTGAGGACAAGCCGGTTGAGCGAGAGTTCGTGCTCCTCAGCCAAACGGTGCGCCCTCTGGTAAGACTTAGAAGGCATGCGTATCTGAAGTAAGAACACTCCCTTGCCCAAGATCATCACCTCCTTCTCCGCTAAGAGTTGGGATCGCATAAGACCATTCGCCGAGACGGAGGGGAACAAAGCCAAACAGATAAAAACAGAGGGCAGGATTCTGGATCGTCCAAGGGCTTAGAAGCAGACCGTTCTGCAACGGGAATAATCTGGATAGAAAGTCGGCGAGTGGAGACCTGCGTAGACGATCTTCTAAATACTGTTGAGCTATGATTCGAGCTAAAGATCGCAACCCCTTTTCTCGGTTAATCAGTGTGGCGTTATCCATGAGCGCGCACTCTCAACTTCGGGCTATAAAAACGTTTGCCCCGCAGCTCTGGAAACTTTTCGGAAAGGCGGGCTATCAATGCTCCGGTGGCATTGCGTCGCCCATTCAGGAGCATCGAAAGATAGCTCTTGGAAATTTCCAACTCACCAGCTAATCCTTTAAGACCCCACCCATGCCGGCGGGCTGCTTCAAGTATTGGCTTTTTGAGGAGGCAAATTTTTACTCTTGAACTGTTCTTAGTGTTCATGGTAACATTCTCTCTAGGAAACGACACTATGATGGCTCTCCAAACGTTCTCTGTCAATGTCTTAGAGTTCACAAAAAAGATCGGATGAGGGAAATGGAAAACTTTGGCAGCTATCTCCGAGAACTCCGAGAAAAGCGGGGATTATCTCTTCGAGAATTATCCAGACTTGCGAAGGTAGCGACTGGCTATCTGTCTCAAGTAGAGCGTGAGAAACGAAAGCCCCCCACCCCTGCCATTCTGAAAAAACTTGCTCCCATCCTTGAAATCACCGCACGGGAACTAATGGCGAAGGCGGGGTATCTTGAAGAAGAAACCTCTCAGACCGAACGAGAAATCATTGAATCTGCCTTTGAATTCCTGACACACCATCCACGGCTTCGGAACAAAATGTACTTCAAGAAGCTCCCCCTAGTTGCCAAGAAGGCCCTCGTTGAACTCTACGAAGCAATTACCGGAAAACAACTCCTGTACCCTCCCCAGTTAATGGAGTTAAGGATATTTAAGAAACTGGCTCAAGAAGACCTACTGGATGCCGAGGCGTGGGGAAAACCAGAATGGTCACCCCCTACTCAAATCACAATCCCAGGCCAGGGCACAATTGATCTCCAAGATTCCTTTCTCGACCTCTCCCAAGCTGCGGAATTTCTAATCTGTTCAGAGGTTCACGTAAAGAAACTGGTTAATGAGGGGGCTCTCCCTTGTGTCGCTAAATTAAGAGGGCATCCGATTTTTTCTAAGAGGGTACTAGAAGCGTGGGTGAAAGCCAGAACCTCCCCAGGGGCAAAATGAAAGTCGCACTCTACGCCAGGGTCTCGTCTGAAAAGCAAGCTGAGAAAGACCTCTCCATCCCAGCCCAGTTGAAAGCCCTTCGGGAATATGTTTCTAAGCATGGGTGGCAAGTGGCTCACGAGTTTGTGGACGAGGCGGAAAGTGCTAGAACAGCAGATCGCCCAAAATTTCAGGAGATGATCTCAGCCGCCAGACGGAAGCAACGCCCATTTGAGGCCATTCTTGTATGGAAGCTTTCCCGATTTGCCCGCAACCGAGAGGACAGTATTATCTACAAGTCGCTGCTCCGAAAACGAGGCGTACAGGTCATCTCTATCAACGAGCCGGTAGATGAATCCCCTGCCGGAAAGATGCTAGAGGGCATGATCGAAGTGGTAGATGAGTTCTACTCCAACAATCTTTCTCAAGACACGATTCGGGGCATGCGGGAGAACGCTCGGCGAGGATACCTCAACGGAGGTTATCGGGCATTTGGATACAGAACTATCCGCGTCCAGGATGGAAATGCCGAACGGGTAAAACTAGCCATCCACGAAACAGAAGCATCCATCGTCAAGCGGATATTCCAGATGTGCTTGCAGGGAATGGGGGCTAAAGAGATCGTCTATGCACTCAGCCGAGAAGGGCTAACAACTCGCTTAGGAAAACGGTGGGGCAAGTCTGCGGTCTACTATGTCCTTACCAACGAAACTTATACAGGCCTACTCGTCTTCGGAAAATTCAGGGATAAATCCAAGCAAGGGAATCCTTCCTCCCCTGAGGAAATCGTTCAGGTTGAAAATGCCTTTCCGGCCATCGTGGATAAGGAGACCTTCCAAAAGGTGCAACGGCTACTGGCTGAGCGAGCGCCCAAGGTAACTTCACCGAGAGCACTAGGCAGCAATCATCTCCTAAGTAGGCTGGTAGCTTGTGGGAAATGTGGGAGAGGCATGACCGCCTGCTCAGCCAAATCGGGCCAGCATCACTATTATGCGTGCAACAACTACTTGAAGCGGGGCAAAGAGGTCTGCAACGCTAAGCTGATTCCTACCAAAAAGCTTGAGGCGTTTGTTGTCGAACGGCTTAAGCAAAACATATTGACGGAGGCGAACCTCCTGGAACTCGTCCAGATGGTAAATGAAGAAATCACTGTGAGCAAAGACGAGGTGCAAGGAAAAACTCGTGATCTAGAAAATCAACTCCGAGAGCGCCGAGCCAGGCTTGATCGACTTTATGATGCCTTGGAAACAGAAAAACTTACGATGCAGGAACTCGGCCCACGGATTCGTGAGCATCTGCTTCAAATCGAAGAGCTAGAGAAACGGAAGGAAGAAACAGAGAGCCAACTATTTCAGGAGGAAATTCAAGCAACCTCTTGGGAGGTTGGGCGGTATGTAGAATCACTCCACGATCTGCTAGACCATGCAAGTTTGTGGGAGCGGAAAAGCTGCCTCCGTTCTTTCATCAAGCGAGTCGAAGTAAATCTACCGACTATCTCCGTCAGCTATACCTTCCCCATCGTAGAAACTCCCTACCCCTCTAACAAGGAGGTTCTGTCTTTTGTTCAAGATGGCTCCCCGGCCAGGACTCGAACCTGGGACATGCTCGTTAACAGCGAGCCGCTCTACCAACTGAGCTACCGGGGAATGATGCTATTGAGAAACGCTCGTCCGTGGCCAGATTTCAAGAATCGTTCGCGGCGCTGGGCAGAAACCCTCTCTGGAAATTGTTCGTGATGCACTAGCTCAAACGGGCCATTCTGCCGAGTCCATTGCGTGGACCGGCTATGATGTTGACGCAACCGTTCTTCAACAGCGTGGCTGGTCATGCCGACATAGCGTCGACCGTTCTTCATACTCCGCAACACATAGACCGTATACGCACTCATCGCCCTCGCTCTACCCCCGCCACAGACCGTGGCGGGTCCGCCACGCTCGGTGGCGGAAACTGAGCTACCGGGGAACGAAACAACGCGCGGGGTTATTTTATCACACCGACGGAGGCGGGACGAGGGGGACGAAGGCAACGGGGATCACGTCGCGGCTGTCGAAGGCGGACTCGGAGAGGCGTTCGATGACGCGGAGGGTTTGCTGGAGGCCGGCGGGGCCGATCGGGATCACCAGGCGGCCACGGAGGGCGAGCTGTTCCAGGAGCGCGGGCGGCACCTCGGGGGCGGCGGCAGTGACGACGATCGCGTCGAAGGGGGCGGCCTCGGGCCACCCCCGCGCGCCATCGCCGACGCGCAGATGGACGGCGGCATCGCCGAGCGCCTCCAGGAGATCGCGGGCGCGGGCTGCCAGCGCCGGCACCAGCTCAATCGTGTAAACCTGTTCCGGCCCGGCGAGCGCGGCCAGCACCGCCGTCTGGTAGCCGGAGCCAGTGCCGATTTCCAACACCCGGTCGCCGGGCTCGAGGTCGGCCAGCTCGCTCATCAGGGCCACGATGTAGGGCTGGGAGATCGTTTGCCCCTCGCCAATCGAGAGCGGGCGATCCTCGTAGGCACGGGGCTGATCGTCAGGAAGGACAAACGGCTCGCGGGGAATCGTGCGGAGTGCGGCCAACACGCGGGGATCGCGGATGCCGCGCGCCTCGATCTGCTGCGCGACCATCTGCTCCCGCTCGCGGTGCATGGCTACACGTCCCGTCGGCCCTCGAGCGCGCGGCTGAGCGTCGCCTGATCGGCGTACTGCACATGGCTCCCCATCGGGAGCCCCTGGGCCACGCGGGTGAGCCGGACCTTGCAGGGCTTCAACTGCTGGACGAGGTAGAGGGCCGTGGTCTCCCCCTCGGTGTCGGAGTCCATGGCGAGGATGACTTCGCGGAACTGGCCACTCTTGACCCGCGCCACGAGCCCGGCAATCTTCAAATCCTTCGGGCCGATCCCGTCGAGGGGCGAGAGGGCCCCGAGCAGAACGTGGTAGAGCCCGCGGAATCCCCCGGCCTTCTCGATGGCCACGATGTCCCGTGGATGCTCGACGACGCAGAGGAGGTCGGTCTCTCGACGAGCATCGCGACAGATGGCGCAGTGGGGTTGATCAGCGAGATTATTGCAGAGTTCGCAGAAGCCGATCGCTTCTTTGACGTGAATGAGGGCGCGGGCGAGGGCCTGCACCTGCTCGCGGGGACTCTGAAGAATGTAGAACGCCAGTCGCTCCGCGGTGCGGGGGCCGATACCCGGCAGCTTGGTCAGCTCAGCCACCAACATCTCCATGGGTCCCGCGAGGCCAGGCATGGGGGGGCTCGCTATCGGCGCGGGGGGTTGACCCGCCCGCCGAACAGCTCGGCCGCCGAGCGAATCACTGGTGGAATGTCCACGACCGGAGGGGGCGGCGCCTCCACGACCGGTTCTTCGACGAGCGTGGAGCGCGGGGCGGCCGCTAATCCATCTACCACTTCAACCAGGACGCGTCCGGTCCAGCCGGTCACCTGCTGCAACACCTCCTCGATCGCGCTGCGATGTTCCGGCCGCTCGAGCGCCTCCTTGTGGAACAGGAACTCCCTGGGGAATCCGATCGTCAGGCGATCGCCGGCGACCGCGATCGGTTGGGCCTCGAGCAGATAGGCGGCGGTGGAGATCTTCCGCTGCTGGATCGCAGCCATGACATCGGGCCACTGGGCCTGCAACGATTCCAGGGCCAGCGCGGGCGTGGCGGCCGACTCGGTGATGGTGGCCGAAGCAGTCGCCGGCTCCTCGGTGGCCTGGGCGCGGGGAGTGGCAGGTGGTGTCGAGGGGCGTGGGGTGAGGTTCGGTGGCGCGGCAGGCCGAGGGGGCGCGGGCGTGGGTGCGGCAGCCCGCGGGGACGGCGCGGGGGGCGCCATGCGTCCCGACGACGCCGGAGCCGCGGCCGGGGCCCCCTGCTCCAATTGCCGGATGAGCTCCCCAATCCTGGCCACCGGCTCCCGCCGGCTGGCGCGGATCAGCGTCACCTCGAGCAACGTACGGCCATCTCCCACGCGCCGAATCAACTCATGCGCGCCGACGAGCAGGTAGAACAAGTAAGATAGTTCTTCCTCGCTGAATGCCCCCGCCTGCGTGGTCAGCCGCTGCCACAGATCCGTCGTGACACCAGCAAGGTCGCGGCCGGCATCCCCGAGCTGTGCCACCATCAGGTGGCGCACGTAGCCGATGAGGGCCATGAGGAATTGCGTGAGATCCCGCCCGGCATCGGTCAACTGGGAGACGACCGCCAGGGCTGCCAGCGGCTGGCGCTGGACGATCGCGTCAATCGTGCGGCTCAGCAGCTCATCCTCGACAACGCCGAGGAGCGCCTGCACATCGGCCATCTGCACGGCCCCCTTCCCAAACGCGGCCAGTTGGTCAAGGAGCGACTCCGCATCGCGCAGGGAGCCGGCGGCGGCGCGGGCAATCGCCTCGAGGGCCTCGGCCGGCGCCTTGATCTTCTCCGCCTTCGCAATCTGCTGGAGTTTTTCGAGAAGGACCGCCTGCGAAAACCGCTTGAACTCGTAGCGTTGGCAACGGGAGAGGATGGTGGGTGGCACCTTATGCGGGGCGGTCGTCGCAAAGATGAACTTCACATGGGCCGGCGGCTCCTCAAGGGTTTTGAGGAGGGCGTTGAACGCATCGTTCGTAATCTGGTGGAATTCATCAATGATGTAGATCTTGAAGTGGCCCTTCACCGGGGCGAACTTCACATTGTCCCGCAGGGCGCGGATATCCTCGATCTGCCGGTTCGAGGCGCCGTCAATCTCGATCACGTCGAGGGATCGCCCCTCGGTGATTTCGATGCACCCGGAGCATTTGTTGCAAGGGGTCGGCGTAGGACCCTTCTCACAGTTGAGGGCTTTCGCGAAGATGCGGGCGGTGGAGGTTTTCCCCGTGCCGCGCGGGCCGGCAAAGAGGTAGGCCTGGCCGATGCGCTGCTGCTCGATCGCGCGGCGCAGGGTGGTGACGACCGCCTCCTGCCCGAGCAGATCCTCGAACCGCTGCGGACGGAATTTCCTGGCGAATACGAGATAACTCACGAACCCCTCATCGTTGTCCGGAAATCATGGCGGAGAGGCTGGGATTTGAACCCAGGAGGCCCTTTAGAGGCCTAGCGCATTAGCAGTGCGCTCCGTTCAGCCACTCCGGCACCTCTCCATAGTCAACTGCTGGCGCTGCCGGCGGCGGCGTTGGTACGCCACGAGCAATGCGGTGCACTCCGACGGAAGCACACGGCCCCGCAGCGCCACGGCCCGGCGACGGCGCGAGGCCCGCGCGGGCGCGCCGTAGACCACACGCTCCACACCCGCCAGGGTCAGCGCCCCGGCGCACATCGGGCACGGCTTTACGGTCGCGTACAGGGTGGCCGACTTCAACCACCGGCTCCCGAGGGCGTTCGCGGCCTGCGTGATCGCAATCATTGGGGCATGGGCCGTGGGGTCGTTCAACGCATGAGTCTGGTGATGGGCCCGCCCAATGAGCTGGCGCCGGTGGACGACGACCGCGCCGACCGGCACCTCGCCCGCCTCGAGGGCCTTGCGGGCCTCCTTCAGCGCCTCCCCCATGTAGATGCGGTCAATGAGCGGCACGCGACGCCTCAAAATGGTGCGCTCGGCGCGATTTGAACGCGCGACACCTAGCTCCGCAGGCTAGTGCTCTATCCGGGCTGAGCTACGAGCGCAAATGAATCCGACACGCGGCCGGGAGTGACCCGACCTTGTTGAGACACGAGCAAGGGCTTTCCTGTTCGATCGCGGGAGTCGGATTCATTTATCAGGGGGAACCCACAACACCCCGGGTTCCCCCTGATGATCCCCTTCCAATGTGTTGGTCGAAACTTGTTCGACGAGAAATCTATCATAGCACGAAATCGGAGAGGCTGGGATTTGAACCCAGGAGGCCCTTGTGGAGCCTACACGATTTCCAGTCGTGTTCTTTCAGCCGCTCAGACACCTCTCCATGATCAACGGAAAGATAGAAACGAACTACAACGATTTGGCGGAGAGAGGAGGATTCGAACCTCCGAGGGTCTTTCAACCCTAATCGCTTTCGAGGCGATCGCATTCAACCACTCTGCCATCTCTCCCTGAAACAAAAAAGCGCGTCAGCCGTGCATCGTCAAATTGGCGGAGGGGGGAGGATTCGAACCTCCGAGCCCTTGCGAGCTAGTGGTTTTCAAGACCACCGCGATCAACCGCTCTGCCACCCCTCCCCGAACATAATGCTCAGTCGTAGGAGTTCAGTCTAACACAGCCCTCGACGGGTGGTCTAGGCCGAGAAGAGTTGGCGAGCGATGGCCGCGTACAGGCCCGCACTGTGCGCGTAGCCGTCGGCCAGATAATGCCAGAACTGCATTGGTGGGGTGACGAGAGCGACGGTGAGCGCCACGAGGGCCAGGTTCGTCCAATAGATCAAGGTGAGTGACAGCAACCGGCCGCTCTCAATCAGGTCCGGCTGACGAGTCTTCACGAACTCCCCCGTGAAGGCCAGATGGAACGCGAGCGTCCCTCCGAGGAGCCCATAGAACCACGGGGCATAGCTCCGCACATCCCAGAACCAGCCGGCCACGAGATAGCCGACGGTCACTACCACACTAAATGTCGGAATGAGGTACGGGGCCAGTGCAATGAAGAGGCCGGTCTTCGTCCCGGAGACGCTGCCTCCCTTGGCGGAGACCTTGAACGCCTTCACCTGCCCGCCCGAACACCACATGGCGACCGCGTGCATCAGCTCGTGGCCGAACACATACAGCTTCAGCGGCTTGCCGATGATGGTGTGGAGACTCAGGTAGACCGTGGCCCCCAGGAGGAACGCCAACTGGGCCGCCGTGACCGTCGGGATCGAGGCGAGAAAATGGACGAACGCCACGGTGTAGCCGGCCAGGACTGGCCAGAGGGCAAGGGCCACGAGGACGCCGAGCCAGCGCTTCAAAACGCCGGCCGAGCTACCGCGTCGGGGTGAGGCGTTCGAGGCCATCGAGATACGGGCGCAACGCCGTCGGGATCGTCACGGTCCCGTCGGCGTTCTGATGCTGCTCCAGGAGCGCGATGAAGGTGCGGGCCAACGCGACGCCGGAGCCGTTCAGCGTGTGGAGGTAGGCCACTTTCTTCGTGGAGGTCTGCCGGTAGCGGATGTTCGCGCGCCGCGCCTGGAACGCCTCGAAATTGCTGCAGCTCGACACCTCCAGCCAGCTCTTGAGCCCGCAGGCCCAGGCCTCAATGTCGTAACACATGGCCGCCGCGAACCCCATGTCCCCTGTCGAGAGCAGCATCACCCGGTACGGCAACTCGAGCCGCTGGAGAATCGTCTCCGCATGGCCGACGAGCAACTTCAGCTCATCGTAGGAACTCTCCGGCGTGACGAATTTCACCAGCTCCACCTTGTCGAACTGGTGGACGCGGGTCATCCCCTTCGCCTCCTTGCCGTACGAACCGGCCTCCCGACGGAAACAGGCGGAGTAGGCCGTGTAAGAGACGGGCAGCCGCGCTTCCTCCAGCACCTCGCCGGCCAGGAGGTTGGTGACGGGGACCTCCGCCGTGGGGATCAGGAACAGGTCGTCGTCCCGCAGGCGGTACATGTCCGCCTCGAACTTCGGGAGTTGGCCGGTGCCGGTCATGCTCTGGCGATTCACGAGGTAGGGCGGCGACATTTCCCGGTAGCCGTGTTCCTTCGTGTGGGTGTCGAGCATGAAGTTGATCAGGGCCCGCTCGAGCCGGGCACCGGCCCCGGTGAACAGGACGAAATGCGAGCCGGCGATCTTCGCGGCGCGCGGCAAGTCGATCAGCCTGAGCGACTCGCCGAGCTCCTGGTGGGTTTTGGGCGCGAACGAGAACTGCCGCGGCTCGCCCCAGGTGCGCTCCTGCCGATTAGCGCTCGCATCCGGGCCGACCGGCACCGAGGCGTGGGGAAGATTCGGCACCATCAGGAGAAACTCCCTGATACGTTGTTCGTGAGAAGCCACTATCATTTCTAATGTTTGCTCTTCCATTGAAAGGCTTTTAAGACCGGCGATTCTTGGATTGATCGACTCTCCTTTTGCCTTAGCACGACCAATCTCATCTGAAGCTACTCGCTTTCGGTGCCGCACCGTTTCTAAGTTGATGAGTGCCGCGCGGCGCTCGGCATCCAGCCGCAGCAACTTCCCGAGATCGAGCCGCGCCCCGCGGTGCACGAGGGCTTGCTCGACGGCCTCGCGATGCTCACGGATGAATTTAAGGTCTAGCATGGTGTCTCGTTATTATAACCCAAAGGTGACCTGGGCCACCCATTGATCCCCGGCGTGGCGCACGCCGGATTCGTGACAGGTGACGGTCTTGATCGTGCGGGAGAGAACGTGGCGGGACGGGTCGAGCACCTCACCGGTGGCCTCACCGCTGACCCCCAGGTGCGGCCCGTCGGGAATGACCCGATGCACGCGGCAATTCATGAAGAGGAGTTGGTCGCGGGCGGCGGCGTGCAACAATTCATTCAGCCAAGCCGCGAGGAGCGCCTCCAGCGTCTCGGCCTGCGCGAAGATGGGGACTGAGGCCATCGGCTGGATGGCGGTCACGTCTGTCACGAGGCCAAACATCCCGAGGGCCAGATTGCTGAAGAGTTCCTCGAGCGTGCGGCCGTAGCCCTTGAGGCCAAGGTCGGTGGGATGCTGAAGGATCTCGTAGCGCGTCATGGGCACACGTACAAATGGTGCGCCGGGCGAGAATCGAACTCGCGACCCACGGCTTAAAAGGCCGCTGCTCTACCGACTGAGCTACCGGCGCGCCGCATGGGTCTATTCTACACGATGGGAGGAGGCGACGCGCCGAGATTAGACGGCGCGGATCTCGGCCTCTTTGGTTTTCAGGAGGGATTCCACTTCGCCGATGGTCTTGTGGGTCACTTTGTCCAGATCCTCGAGGGCCTTGAACTTCTCATCCTCGGTGATCGCCTTATCCTTGAAGAGTTTTTCGACCGTCTCCTTCGCCGTGTGCCGGATATTCCGGACCGCGACGCGGCTGGCCTCCGCCTGCTTGTGGCCAAGCTTCACGAACTCCTCACGGCGCTCGGCGGAGAGCGACGGGATCGGCACCCGAATCACCCGCTTGTCGATAATGGGGGTCACACCCAAGCCGGCGGCGATGATTCCACTACTCGTGGCCTGGAGGAGATTCTGGTCCCATGGCTGAACGACCAGCATCTTGGGGTCTGGCGAGGAGATTGACGCCAGTTGCTTGAGTGGGGTTTGAACGCCATAGGCCTCGACCTTAACCCCCTCGAGGAGCGCCGCGGAGGCCCGGCCGGTGCGGATCGTGTTGAACTCCTTCAGCAGGGTGTCGAGCGCCTTCTTCATCCGGTCGTCGGCATCCTTCAACACCGACGGGACGGTCGCAAGGGTGGTCATGGGGTCACGCGCTCACGGTGGTGCCGATGGTCTCGCCGAGCGCCACGCGCCGGATATTCCCCGGGCGGGCGAGGTCGAAGATCACGATCGGCAGCTGGTTGTCCATGCAGAGACTGACCGCGGTGGCGTCCATCACCGCCAGCCGCTTGTTCAGCACTTCGATGTAGCTCAAGTGGTCGAACCGGACCGCCTGCTTGTCCTTATGCGGATCGGCGCTGTAAACGCCATCCACCTGGGTGGCCTTCAGGATCACGTCCGCGCCAATCTCCACCGCGCGCAGAGCGGCCGCGGTATCCGTCGAGAAGTAGGGGTTCCCGGTGCCGGCGGCGAAGATCACGACCCGCCCCTTCTCCAGGTGGCGGATGGCGCGGCGCCGGATGTAGGGTTCGGCCAGCGACGCCATCTGGATCGCGCTCTGAACCCGCGTGAACACCCCCTGCTTCTCGAGGGCGTCCTGCAGGGCGAGGGCGTTGATGACGGTCGCGAGCATCCCCATGTAGTCGGCGGTCGTCCGGTCAATCCCGTGGGCATCGGCATTCGAGCCGGTGCCGCGGAAGATGTTGCCGCCGCCAATCACGATGCCGATCTGGACGCCCAGGCCGCGGAGCTCCTTGATCTGGGCGGCGATCGCCGAGGTGACGGTCGTGTCCACGCCGTAGCCGGTGCGGGCGGCCAGGGCTTCGCCGCTGAGCTTCAAGAGAATACGGCGATAGACGGGCTTGTGGTTGGAGGGTCGAGCAGCCGGGTGGGGGCGCTTAGGCACTGTCGCCCAGCTGGTACCGAGTGAACCGACGGATCACGATATTCTCACCGGTGGCGGCGATCGTCTCCGTCAACAGATCGCGGATGGTCTTGGACTCGTCCTTCACGTAGGGCTGGTTGAGCAAACAGAGGCGGGCGTAAAACTTCTCCATGTGCGACTTCTGCGCGCTGACGAAACCTTCTCCCTCAGCTCCTTCGAGCTGCTCGTGCAATTGCTCGAGCTCGGCGCCCACCACCTCGGGCGGGACCTCCTCGGGCGCGAGATAGGCCGGATTCATCGAGGCGATCTGCAATTCCAAGGCACGCACAAATTCGCGGAACTTCTCGTTGCGAGCCACGAAGTCCGTCTCAGAGCTCACCTCGATCAGCACGCCGATCCGCCCGCCGTGCACGTAGGCGCTGATCACGCCTTGCTTCGCCACCCGCGTCGCCTTCTTCGCCGCGATGGCCGCCCCGCGGGCCTTCAAGATCTTTAACGCCTCGTCCAGGCGGCCGTCCGCCTCGCGCAAGGCCTGCTGGCACTCCCCGACGCCAGCGCCGGTCTGCTCGCGCAGGGACTTGACGAGGTTCACATCCAGAGTCGCCATGGCCATTACGCGGCCCCAGGATCTTTGGCGGCGGGCTTGGCCTTCGGGATGCGCTTCTTCTTTGGGCCAATCGGCTCGACCTTGGCCTCGAGCGTTGCCCCCGGCTCAACCACCTCTTCCTCGCCGAGCACGAGCTCCGGCTTGACCTCCGGCACGAGGGCCGCCGCCTCCGCCGCAGCCGCCGCTTGCCCCTCGGCCAGCGCGCGCCGGCCTTCGAGGATCGCGTCCGCGAGCGCCTTCGTCACGAGGGAGATGGAGCGGATCGCATCATCATTGCCCGGGATCACGTAGCTCATCAAATCCGGGTCGCAGTTGGTGTCGGCCAGGCCGACGACGGGAATGCTGAGCCGGTTCGCCTCGAGGACGGCCGTCTCCTCCCGCTTCGAGTCCACGACGACAAGGGCCTTCGGCAGTTTCCCCATCTCGATGATGCCGCCGAGCATGTGTTCCAGCTTGCGAAGTTCCTTCTCGAGGCCCGCCGCTTCGTGCCGAGGCCGCAGGGCCAGCTGTCCGCTGTCCCGCAGCTCCCGGAGCTCCAGCAAGCGCCCGATCGATCGCCGAATCGTGGTGAAGTTGGTGAGCATCCCGCCGAGCCACCGTTGGTTCACATAGAACATGCCGCAGCGACCGGCCTCCTCGGCGACGATTCCCTGGGCCTGGCGCTTCGTCCCGACGAACAGGATGGCGCCCCCTTGGGCGGCCACCGAGCGGACAAATTCGCACGCCTGGGCGAGCCCTGTGGCGGTCTTCTCCAAATCCAAGATGTAAATCCCATTGCGCTCACCGAAGATAAAGCGGCGCATCTTCGGATTCCACCGGCGGGTTTGGTGCCCGAAGTGGACTCCGGCTTCCAGGAATTCCTTCACGAGTGTGGTCGGCATAGTAACCCTATAGTGTAGCATCGTTTCGGGAAATGGCAAGCGCTACGCGGAGGGGACGGCGGCGCCGAGGCCCATGCCGAATTGCAGTTCGCAGAGCCGCCGATAGAGCCCGTCCGGACGGGCGATGAGCGCCTCGTGCCGCCCCGTCTCGATCAGCCGGCCGCGGTCGAGGACAAGGATCCGGTCGGCCCGCCGTACCGTCGAGAGCCGGTGGGCGATCACGAAGGCGGTGCGCCCCTGGGTGAGGCGTTCGAGCGCCTCCTGGACCAGCCGCTCCGACTCGGCATCAAGCTGGGAGGTGGCCTCATCGAGGATCAGGATCGCCGGGTTCCGGAGCAGCGCTCGGGCGATCGCCACCCGCTGGCGCTCCCCACCGGAGAGCTTCAGTCCCCGCTCGCCGATCACTGTGTCGTAGCCCTGGGGCATGCGCCGGATGAAATCATGCGCATTCGCCGCGCGGGCCGCGGCTTCGATGTCAGCCGGTGTGGCCCCCTCTTTGCCAAACGCAATGTTCGCCCGCACCGTGTCATGGAAGAGAAAGGTTTCCTGCGTCACGATGCCGATTTGTTCGCGCAGAGATCGGAGGGTCCCCTCGCGCACGTCAACGCCGTCGAGCCGCACGCTCCCCTTGACCGGATCGTAGAACCGCGGCAGGAGATTGACGAGTGTCGTCTTTCCCGCCCCGCTGGGGCCCACGATCGCCACGAATTCCCCGCGGTCCACTTCGCACGAGAGGTCGCGCAGCACCCACCCTTCGGAGGAGGGATATTTGAAGTTGACGTGGTCGAGCTGAATCGTCTTCATGAATCGGGGCAGCGGCGCGGCCCCCAGCCGCTCGTGCACGGTGGGCTCCGTGTGGAGCACCTCGAGCACCCGTTGGGCCGCCCCCATCGCCTGCTGGTTCACGGAGTAGATTCGACTGAGGCGCTTAAACGGGCTGACCAAGCTGGCGAGCGAGGCGATGAAGAGGGTGAAGAGGCCCGGGGAAAGCTGCCCGGTCATCACCCGCTCCGCGCCAAACACCAGGACCACCAACCCCCCGGTCGTCCCGACCACCTCGGTGATGGCGCCGAGGCCAGACATCCGCTTGACCGCGCGAACGTTCGCCTTGTAGTAGGCCAAGTTCTGCTGCTGGAACGTGTCGCTCTTGAGTCGCTCGAGGAGGAACGCCTTGATCACTCCAATGCCTGAGAAGCTTTCGATCAGCGTGGAGTTGATCTCGGCCATCCGTTCCTGCACCGTCACCCCGATCTTCCGGAGGATTTTCCCCAGCCGGACGATGGGGAACGCAATCGCCGGGAAGAGGACCAGCGCGCCGCAGGCCAGTTTCCAGTCGAGGGTGAACAGGACCGTAGTCATGATCCCCACCTGGATGAGTTGCTGGACGAAATCCGCCAACCCCTCGGTGAGGGAGTTTTGGATGACGCTCACGTCGTACGTGACGCGCGAGACGAGCGCCCCGGCACGGGCCTCCGTGAAGTAATCCAGGGACAATCCCATCAAATGTCGATAGAGGGCATTGCGAATGTCGCGGAGCACGCGCAGGGCCACATCGTTCATCAGATAGTTTTGGAAGAACCCGAACGTCGCCTTGATACACAACGCGGCTAATCCAATGACCGCGACGCCCCGGAGGACGACAACCGGCGCGAGACCGTTGAGCCACCCTGCCAGGTGCTGGATCTCCAGGGGCCAGCCGGGGCGGATGGGGATGGGGGCGTGGGCCAGAACGCGATCGACGAGCGGCACAAGCATCCCCAATGAGGCCCCATTGAACAACTGGGCCAAGGCCATACAGACGCAGGCCAGCGCGAACCGCGGCCAATGCGGCTTCAGGTACGGAAGGAGCTCGCGATAGAGCGTCCGACGGGTCATCATCTCGGCCATTGTACCACATGGTATAATAGCCGCCATGTCTCGTCTACCCGTCGGCGTGATCGGGGTCGGCCACCTGGGAGCCATCCACACCAGAATTTACTCACAACTCCCCACGGCACAATTAGTTGGGGTATGCGATCTCCTACCGGAACGAGCCCAAGCCGCCGCACAGCAGTTCGGGGCGACCGCGTACACAACCTATCAGGAACTCCTCCCCCGTGTGCAGGCCGTTTCGATCGCCGTCCCGACCTCCGCCCACTTCGCCATCGCCAAGGCCTGCATGGAGCGTGGGATCCATGTCCTGATCGAGAAGCCGATCACGCCGGCGCTCGCTCAGGCCGATGCTCTACTGCGGCTGGCCAAGCGCCACCGCGCCGTCCTCCAAGTGGGCCACGTCGAGCGGTTCAACAGCGCCTTTCAGGGGATCGCCGCCATCCTCAAGGAGCCGCGGTTTATTGAGTGCCACCGCCTGGGGCCCTATTCGCAGCGCGGGACCGACGTCGGCGTGGTGTTGGACCTGATGATCCATGACATTGACATTGTCCTCTGGCTCGTCCGCAGCCCGGTCAAGCGGATCGAGGCGGTCGGGGTGAATGTGCTCTCTCCGTCGGAAGATATCGCGAACGCCCGGCTGACCTTTGCCAACGGGGCGGTCGCCAACCTCACGGCCAGCCGTGTCACGCCGGAGACGCTGCGCAAGATCCGCCTCTTTCAGCATGACACGTACATCTCCGTGGATTACGCGGCGCAGGCGGTGAAAGTGTTCCAGAAGCGGAACGGGGGCCTGGCCCACCAGGAGCTGCCGATCGAGCGGGAGGAGCCGCTGAAGCAGGAGCTGGCGGCGTTCCTCGAGGCGGTGCGCCACCGGACGCGGCCACTCGTCACCGGCGAGGAGGCGCGCGAGGCGCTGCGCGTCGCGCTGGCCATCACCCGGAAAATCCACCACCGGTGAAGCGGGTGTTCATCGTTGCGGGGGAGACGTCGGGGGACCGGCATGCGGCCGCCCTCGTCGGGGAACTCCGACGGCGCGACTCCTCGCTCCAATTCACCGGCTTCGGCGGACCGCAGATGCGCGCGGCCGGTGTCGAGCTCCAGGAAGATCTGACTCGCTACGCCGTCGTCGGCCTCGTCGAGGTGCTCAAACACCTCGGCACTTTCCGACGAATCTTCCGCGCGGCCTGCCGTGCCCTCGACGAGCAACGACCCGACCTGGTGATCCTGGTCGACTATCCCGGCTTCAACCTACGGCTGGCCCGCGAGGCGAAGCGACGGGGCCTGCGCGTCGTCTACTACGTCAGCCCACAGCTCTGGGCCTGGGGCGCGGGGCGCATGCGCGCGATCAGACGCGACGTCGAGCTGATGCTGGTTTTCTTCCCCTTTGAGGAATCGCTGTACCACGAGGCCGGCGTCCCGGTCCGCTGGGTCGGGCACCCGTTGCTCGATGCCGTCCGGGTCACCCGCCCACGAGCCGAGGCGCTCGCGGTCCACCGCCTGGCCCCGACCGCACCGGTGATCGGCCTCCTGCCCGGCTCGCGCGCGCAGGAGGTGGCTGCCCTGCTCCCCATCCTCGGCGCCGCCGCTGACCAAATCGCCCGGCAGGTGCCCGGGGCCCAGTTCCTCCTCATGCCGGCCCCTGGGATCGCCCCAGAAACGTACCGGCAGGCCCTGGCGCACACCCACGTCGCGGTGACGACCGCCGCGCAGTGGGATTATGATCTCCTGGCCGCCTGCGACCTGGTGCTGGTTGCCTCCGGCACCGCCACGCTCGAGTGCGCTCTTCTCGAGCGTCCGATGGTCATCGTCTACCGTACGAACCCCCTGACCTGGTGGCTGGGGAAACGCCTCGTCAAACTCCCCTACATCGGCTTGGTGAATGTGGTGGCGGGCCGGCCGCTCGTGCCGGAATGCCTGCAGGGACACGCGACGCCGACGAGGATTGCCGACGAGGCCGTGAAGCTCTTACGACCGGATCAGGGACGACAAGAATTACAGGCAGGATTTCGTGAAGTGCGGAATCGGCTCGGCGCCCCAGGGGCCTCCGCCCGCGCCGCCGACGCGGTTCAAGCACTACTGGCGCGCCGCTAGAGAATCGGCAGGTAGGTTTTGAGGTCGTAGTCGGTGACGGCAGCGCGGTACCGCTCCCACTCGAGCCGCTTATTCGCGAGGAATGAATCGAAGACGTGCGTCCCCAGGGCCTGGCGCGCCAAGGTGCTTCCCTGCGCCAACTGGATCGCCTCGTGCAGATCGCTGGGCAACTGCGCGATCTCCCGGCGGGCCCGTTCCTCGTCGGTCATGGCGAACACATTCTCCTGCACCGGCTCGGGGGGCTCGAGGTTTTTGCGCAACCCCTCCAGGCCGGCGGCCAACAACACACTGAACACCAGGTACGGATTGCAAGCCGCATCCGGCGAGCGCAGCTCGATCCGCATTGACCCTTCATGCCCCGGCTTGTAGGCCGGGATCCGCACCAGGTCTGATCGGTTCTTCGCCGCCCAGGAGAGGTAGACCGGCGCCTCGTAGCCCGGCACCAGCCGCTTGTAGGAATTCGGCCACTGGTTCGTCACCGCCGTGAGTTCCCGCACGTGCTTCAAGATCCCCGCCACGAAATGCCGGCCGGTCTTGGAGAGGTGGAGCCGGTCCTTCGCATCAAAGAAGGCGTTCCGCTCTCCCTGGAAGAGGGACATATTCACGTGCATGCCGGAGCCATTGGCCCCGGTCATGGGTTTCGGCATGAAGGTGGCGTAGACGCCGTGCTTGAGGGCGATCTCCTTCGCGACGAGCCGGAAGGTCATCAATCCGTCGGCCATCGTCAGCGCATCGGTGTAGCGGAAATCGATCTCGTGCTGGGAGGGAGCCGCCTCATGGTGGCTGAACTCCACGCCGATCCCCATCTCTTCCATCGCGAGGATCGTCTCGCGCCGGAGGTCGCTGGCCATGTCGAGCGGGGTGAGATCAAAATAGCCGCCCACATCGAGGGGCTTGGGGTCCTCCGCCGACTTGAAGTAGAAGAATTCCACCTCCGGGCCGATGTAGAACGTGTAGCCCAGCTCCGCCGAGGCCTTGAGTTGCTTCTTGAGAACGTAGCGGGGATCCCCCTCGAACGGCCGGCCGCCCGGGGAGAGGATGTCACAGAACATCCGGGCGACGCCCTTCTCCTCAGGCCGCCACGGAAGGATGGCGAAGGTGTTCGGGTCCGGCATCGCAATCATGTCGGACTCGTCAATGCGGGTGAACCCCTCGATCGAGGAGCCGTCGAAGCCGATCCCCTCCTCGAGCGCCTCCTCGAGTTCTTCGATCGTGATGGCGACGGACTTCAGGAAGCCGAGGATGTCGGTGAACCAGAGGCGGATGAACTTGACATCCAGGTCTTGGGCGACCTTGAGGACGTAGGCCTTATCTTTCGCGTGGGTTGGCATGCTCGCCCCTAGAGAACAACGAGGGGAAAGGAGCAGGCGCCCCTTTCCCCTCGCGATGAATGTCGTCCCTTACACGTCGAAGTACAGGTAGAACTCCCAGGGATGCGGCCGCAGACGGACCGGATCCAGCTCCTTGGTCCGCTTGTAGTCGATGAACACATCCAGCACGTCCTTGGTAAACACGCCGCCCTTGAGCAAGAACTCGTGGTCCTTCTCCAGGCACTCCAGCGCCTCGCCGAGAGACGACGGCACCGTCGGGATCCTCGCCAACCGCTCCTTTGACATCTCGAACAGGTCCTCGTCCACCGGCTGACCCGGATCAATCTTGTTCTGGATGCCGTCCAACCCGGCCATCATCAGCGCGGAGAACGCCAGGTACGGGTTGCAGGACGGGTCCGGCGACCGGAACTCGACGCGCCGCGCCTTCGGGCTGTTCGAGTAGGTCGGGATCCGGCAGGCGGCCGAGCGGTTCCGCATGCTGTAGACCAGGTTCACCGGCGCTTCGTAGCCCGGCACCAACCGCTTGTAGCTGTTCGTGGTCGGGGCGCAGATTGCCATGAGCGCCCGGCCGTGCTTGATCAGCCCGCCGATGTACCACTTGCAGAGCTGGCTGATCAGCGCGTACCCCTTGGCGTCGTAGAACAAGGGATCGCCGTTCTTCCAGAGCGACTGGTGGCAGTGCATCCCCGACCCGTTGTCCGCAAACAACGGCTTCGGCATGAACGTCGCCACCATGTTGTGCCGGCGGGCAACATTCTTGATGATGTACTTGTACATGAGGAGCTTGTCCGCCATGTTTGTCAGCGAATCGAACCGCATGTCGATTTCGCACTGGCCGGCGGTCGCCACCTCATGGTGATGCACCTCGATCGGGATCCCGGTTTTGATCATCGTGAGGATGATCTCGCTGCGGATATCCTGCAGCGTGTCGTGCGGCGGCACCGGGAAGTAGCCTTCCTTGTACCGAGACTTGTAGCCCAGGTTCGGCTTCTCGTCGCGGCCGGTGTTCCAATCCCCTTCATTGGAGTCAATGAAGTAGTAGCCGCTGTTCTCGTTCTGGTCGAAGCGGACGTCGTTGAACAGGAAGAACTCCGCCTCCGGCCCGAAGTAGACCGTATCCGCGATGCCGGTCGTCTTCAGGTAGGCCTCCGCCTTCTTGGCGATGAAGCGCGGGTCGCGGCTGTAGGGCGTGCGCTTGAGCGGGTCATAGATGTCGCAGATGATCGAGAGGGTTGGGATCTGGCAGATTGGATCCACCACCCCGGTCGTCGCATCAGGAATCAGGATCATGTCCGACTCGTGGATCTTCTGGAAGCCGCGGATCGAAGAGCCGTCGAACCCGATCCCGTCCACCCAGATCGACTTGGTGATGTCGCTGTAGTCGGTCAGCTCCTTCGTCGGGATCGAGAAGTGCTGCCAGAGCCCCGGAAGATCGTTGAACTTGAAGTCCACGATCTCGATCTTGTTGTCCTTGATGATCTTGTTGACCCGCTCGATCGCCGCGGTGTTGGGCTTGATGGAGCCCGCCGTTGCGGCGGCCGGTGAAACGGTGCGTCCTCGTGCCTTGGCCATGTTGTCCCGTACCCTTTCAACTGTTGCGGTGCCGCGTCCACGTGCCATGGTTGGGTTGCCTCCTACGCTGTGTGCTCGGGGAGCCCTTGTGAGGGCTTCGGATGTGAGGCGGATAGTGTCTCGCCGAGATATTACGGATATATTTCGACCAGGTTAAATAGGTGTTACGGGCGACCCTTCTTGATTGTGAGTCGGTAGACCACCACTCCCCAGATGGCGCCCGCCACCAGAAAGATCGGGACGAACAGCACGAGCGCCACGCAGAACGTCTTGGGATGAAACGACTGCAACCGGAAGAGGTAGCCAGGCACCTGAAACCCGGTCGTGATCGCCATCATGACGGCGACCGGCAGGCCGACGCCGAGCATCCCCCTCTTCCAGACAAACTCGCGCTCGGCCTTATCCATGACGCACCATGCCGGCGGCCTATGAGCCGCGCCGCACGGCGAAGAACCGCACGATCCTCTTCAGAAACGCGGGAGATTCAATCTGGTTCTGCCGGCGCAGCGCCTCAAAATCCGGACGGTAATACCGCTTCTTATCCAGGACCCGCTGCTCGGCCTGGAGCTGCCCAATGACCTGGCGTTCGGCCAGGGACGGGCGGGCCTTCAGTGCCGCATCGAGTTGGGCATGGCCCTTGGCAATGGCCCCGAGCCGGTAATAGAGCTGAGCGAGCTGAAGATAGCCCCGGACATGCCCCGGATGGGCCGCCAGCACCTCCTCAAACACCTCGATCGCCTCGTATACTTGGCTATCGGCGGCCAGGGCGGTCGCCAGCGCCACCCCGTAGTCCGGATGGCTGGGGGCCAATTCCTTCGCCCGTCGGAAGTCCCCGATGGCCAAAGCCCACTGCTTCAGCTTGAGGTGCGCCATGCCGCGGCCATAGTGGCTCTCGGCCTGGTGGGGATCCACCAACAGGCAATCGGTGAAGGCCTCCACGGCTTCCTCAAACTCCCCGCCCTGCAGCTGCGCGTAGGCCTCCTGGATCATCGGATCGCTCGCGCTCAGAGGGCGCTGGTCCCGACTTCGCCGGTCCGGATGCGCAAGGCATTCTCGATGGGCATGACGAAGATCTTGCCATCCCCCACGTTGCCGGTCCGCGCCACCTTGCTCACGGCCTCGAACACCTTCTTCACATCTTCATCCTGCACCACCAAATCGAGTCGGACCTTGTTGATAAACCGGATGGTGTACTCGCCACCGCGATAATGCTCCACCTGCCCTTTTTGGCGGCCAAACCCCCGAACGTCGGTGACGGTCATGCCGACGATATGGATCTTATCCAACACATCCGTGATCGGCTCCAGCTTCTCGGGCCTGACAATACAGGTGACCAGCTTCATGGTATGGCGTTCCCCATAGGTTGAATACTTACTCAATCAAAGATGCTTTTCCCAGACTTGTACGCGGCAATGCCCACAAAAACCACCAGCGATGCCACCAGCGCGATCAGCGTGCCCTGCATGTGCGCTCCTTGGGTTTACTCTTGGGCCTTGAGTTGGAAATCTGGGTAGCAGAGAGCACCCATTTCCGGGATATCCAGCCCTGCCAACTCCGCCTTGGGATTGGCCCGTTGTCCGACGAACAGATCCACCAACCAGTTCCAGAGGAACGACAGCGTAAAGATGACGCCGACCAGGGTCGAGATGCCCACCAGTTGGGCCACAAGCTGTCCGGCATCGCCGTAGAAGAGCCCCTTGACGGAGCCGGCCACACCGTTCCAGCTCCCGCCATAGTTGCTCCGGCCATCGGCGAAGAGCCCGACCGACAACACACCCCAAAGGCCGTTGATCCCATGCACGGAAATAGCGCCGACCGGATCGTCCACCTTGGGAATCCGATCGAAGAATTCGACGGACAAACAGACCAGGATCCCCGCAATCCACCCGATGATGGAGGCGGCCAGCGGATTCACAAAACCGCTAGGGGCCGTGATGGCGACCAACCCAGCTAAGAGCCCGTTGCCAGCCATCGAAGCATCCGGCTTGCCGTAGCGCATCCACATGTAGAGCAGTGCCGCGAACGACCCGGTGCACCCGGCCAGCATCGTATTCACCGCAATGCTGCCAATGCGCAGACACCCGTTGCCTGAGGCGCCGAGCGTGCTCCCTGGGTTGAACCCGAACCAGCCGAACGCCAGGATGAAACAGCCGGTCAGCACCAGGACAATATCATGTCCCGGGATCACGTTCGGCGTCCCATCTCGGTTGAATTTCCCAATGCGAGGCCCCAGCTGCATGGCAACTGAGAGCGCGGTAATCCCGCCGACCGCATGGACGACGCCGGAACCGGCGAAGTCGCAGTAGCCATGCCCCAACCCGAAGTTCGCCCCCAGCTGCGAGAGCCATCCGCCGCCCCACGCCCAGTTGCCGAAGAGCGGGTAGACCAAGGCACCCAGTCCAATGGTGGAGACGCAGAAGGCCGAATATTTCCACCGCTCGGCGCAGGATCCCGTCACGATGGTCGTCGTGGTATCCATGAAGACCATCTGAAAGAGGAACAGGACCATGACGCCGACATCATATGTGGCCCCTTGGAGGAAGAAACCCTTCGTGCCGAAGAGCCCCCACGGTTTGCCGAACGCCTGAACGACATGTTCGCTGTTGAGCGGGTAGACGCCGCCCAAATTGGCGATCGGCGCGCACCCGCCCATCTGAATGGCGAAGCCGCAGACGTAATAGGCGAACAGCCCCAACCCATACACCATGAAATTCATCATCATGGTGTGGTTGGCATTCTTGGCTCGTATCAAACCGGTCTCCACGAGGGCAAACCCGGCCTGCATGAACATGACCAAGAATCCGGTGACCAGCGTCCAGACGAAATTAATGGCGATCTTGTTCTGGCCCGCCTGGTTCGCCAAGTCCGCCAGCGTCAGCCCCTTCTTGCTATCGGCGAGGGTGACATCGTTGACGGTGCCCGTGAGGTCCGCGCCGGGATCCCCCTTTGCCGCGATCTCGTCAGTCTTCGGACCTGCCACGCCGCTGATCACCTCCTGGTCCGTCAACGCGAGCGCACTCAGCGGAGCCGCCAGGCACAACAGCGCTCCAACACCGAGTATCGCAAGGAGGTACTGCGATCGTTTCGTGAGCCGTGTCATCAGAATCCGTCTCCTTATCATTTCTTCCAGATGGCCCGCGCCAGATAGTAACTGTTGAGCACGCCGAGAATGCCAAAAATGGACACCCCGATCCCGAGACAGGCGATGAGCGCCCTGGCCAGATTCGAGGAGGTCATCAACAACCCCCCGATCGTGATGGCCCATCCCCCGACGACCACGAGCACGCCAACGATTCTCATGCGTCCTCCTTCGCCCGCACCGCTTTGAATTGCATGAATGACCAGGCCATCAGCACGGCGCCCCCGACGAAGCTCGGCGTCCCACCACCGGCCGCGGTCCATCCAAACAAAGTAAACCCGAGCAGAAACCAGAAGAGTGCCCAGCCAGATCCCTTCGTTGTTCCCCCCATTGAGACTCCTCCTCCTTTAGAACTTCACCGTCGTGTCGCCAACCAGCTGCCAGGCAGTGTTGTGGCCCCGGTTGGCCGCGGTCGCGCCATCGTAGTATTTGCCAGGGAAAAAGGCGGCGGCGAGCACGCCGAATTGCACATCCTCGGTGTAATCCCACTTACCTTGGAGATTCACCTCATCACCCGCATTCTTGCTGCGGCCAGCCACGGGGGTCTGCGCAAACCAGATGTGAGCATAGCGGGCCTGCAACGACAGGTCCTTCAATGGCTTCGCGCCAAGGTCTGCGTAGAGCTGATGGCGATTGGTTCCCGCATCGGTATCATTCGGATCAAATGTGGTGTAGTAGCCGTAGCCGGCGTCGTTCCCCGTGAGATATTCCGAGATCGCCGTGTACGACTGCCCACGGAACATCGGATCCCACGCGTTGACAAAGCTGTTACCGTTGCTTCCGCCGGTCCTCTGACCCGAGTAGAACACCCATCCCACCCCGACATTGGGCGTGTACTGTACGGTGGAAAAGGTGTACGCGGCAGAGGCCTGGGCGGCCAGGGCCCGTCGCTGACGGTTCCCGGAGGCCTGTCCAGGAAGCAGCACGGTATCATACAATGCGCCGAACTGGCCGGCGATCTCACCATTCAACCAGAGATCCTTCACCGGTTCCAACGCCGTCCGCGCCCCAATGGTATGGACGTTGTTACGCTCGTAGATGCGACCGGTGTTGTCATGGATCGTGAACCCAGCGTTGCGATCATTCTTCCAAAACCAGTAGGCCTCGGCCTCCCCGTGCCACCGATCCACCGGGGCGCCCTTCCAGTTTAGGTTCAACCCGTACAAATCCTGATCGTGGCCCGTCTCACCCCGCTCATTGATCTTGGCCACGATCGCATCGAGCGTCAGCGGGGCAAAATCTAATGTCGCGCGGATGGCATCGTAGGCATTGTAGGCGCTGAACTCGCGCAGCTGTGAGCCGTGAACGTTGGTGAGTGTCGCATTCCCCGCGGTGCTGAAGGTGCCGTTGGGGTCAGCGAGCAACGCGGCATTACTGACGATGAATCCGGTCCCGAAGTTCAGCTCCTGGCGGCCGATCGTCAGCGTCAAGGGGGAGTAGACCAGCTCCTTCAGGGTCACGTAGGCCAGGTCCAGGTCGATGTTATTCGTGGCCTCAACATCAGCGTCCCATAAGCGCTGGTTGAGCAAGCGGACACTGGCTGAAACGTTGTCCGTGAGTCCCGCATCCACGCGCACTCGCGTCGTCTGCAAATAGGCCTGCAGCTTATCGTCGTTGGTGGTGGTAAACCGCGTGGTCTTCCGCAGGTCGAAGTTATCCCGCGAAATCGCCTTGACGTCGATGTCTCCGCTGACCTTGACGTTCTGCACCGCGGCGACCGCCGGCCCAGCCACGCACACGACTCCGATCATTGCTCCGTACACAAAACCTGGAATTCGCATCCTCGCCTCCTGAATGAATGGCTTACGTCCGGTTGGGCGCCCTCTTATTTCCCCTACAACCTGTTTCGAGGGAGTATACGTTGCTACGTTACAAGCAGATTTCGGAGAGGTTAAATGCGAGTAACTTCGTCACTATCCCTTCATGACAAGTATCCCTAGACGGGCGGGCTTACACGAGCTCGGCGGAGAGGACCGCGGCCCCTCAAGATGGATCTCGGGTGATCACGACGCCGCGCCACAACCGTCGGGCTAGCACCCGGCGCGGAACTGAGCGCCGGTACAGCCCTCTGGCTAGCGGGGGACGATGCATTTGTAGCCGACGTGACGAATGGTGTGGATCAGGGCACTGTGCTTGGGCCCGAGCTTGGCGCGGAGGCGCCGGATGTGCACATCCACGGTGCGCGTCCCCCCGAGGTAGTCGTATCCCCACACTTGATTGAGGAGTTGTTCGCGGCTGTAGACGCGATCGGGATGGGTCACAAGAAATTTCAGGAGCTCAAATTCCTTATAGGTCAGGTCCACGGGCTTATGATGCAGGGTGACTTCATACTTGGCAAAATCAATGGTGAGCGCCCCCAGGACGACACGCTCCTGGGTGGTTCCCCGCCCCATCCGTCGGAGCAGGAACCGGACGCGGGTCTCCAACGCCTCGGGGGCCACTGGCATTTCGAGAAAATCTTCGATGTCGCCCGCCTCCAGCAACCGGGCTTGGCCCGCGCCAATGAGCAGGAGCAACGGGACCTCCTGCAACTTCGGCTCCTTGCGCACGCGGCGGACCATCTCTGCGGCACTGGAATTGGCCCCAGCCGTATCGAGGATCGCCACGGCACATCGATCGCCGCAGAATCCCTCCTTCGTGAGCTCCGCCAACCCGGTGACCACGACGCGGTACCCGGCCTGCGCCAGCCATCCCTTGAGCCGCTTCTGGGTGGCTTCATCCTGACTAATAAGGGCGAGGGTCTCCAAGCTCATCAGGCCTCGTGATAGCGATTGGTGATCGGCATGCGGCGGTCTTTCCCGAACGCCCGGTGCGTGATCTTGATGCCCGGCGGGGCCTGCCGGCGCTTGTACTCCGCGCCATCAATCATCCGGACGACGCGGCTCACGACCCGTGGCGGGGCGAGCCGACGCAGGACAGTCGGCGGCTGATCCTCCTCGACATAGGCGGTGATCAACCGGTCCAAGAGGGGATAGGGCGGCAGCGTATCTTGATCCCGTTGGCGGGGCTTGAGTTCAGCAGTCGGAGGGCGTCGGAAGACACTCTCGGGAACGACCTCCCGCCCCGCCCGGCGATTCGCCACGCGGGCCAATTGGTACACCCAGGTCTTCGGCACATCCTTGAGCACCGCAAATCCTCCCACCATGTCGCCATACAACGTGCAGTAGCCGGTGGAGATCTCGCTCTTATTCCCGGTCGAAAGCACCAGCCAGCCGAACTTGTTGGAGAGCCCCATCAGCATCGTCCCCCGAATCCGGGCCTGCAAATTCTCTTCAGTGACGTCCGGGGGGCGGTCGCCGAACGCCTCTTTCAAGGTCGCTTGATACGCCTGTAGCACCGGGGTAATCGGCAGCATCAGGTACCGTGTCCCCAGCGCATGGGCGACAGCCCGCGCATCCTGCCGTGTCTCCATCGCGCTGTAGGGCGAGGGCATCGAGACGGACGTCACGTGGGCTGGGCCCACCGCCTCCGCAGCGATCGCCGCGGTCAGGGCGGAATCAATCCCGCCGCTCATTCCGAGCACCACGTCGGTGAATCCATTCTTCGTCACATAGTCCCGCGTCCCCATCAGGAGGGCCTCGTACACCTCCTCCATGAGGGGCAGCGGCTGCGCGGGGGTCAGACGCCCCCACCTCGCCGTGCCACGGCCGACGGGCACGTCCACGATCAGGAGCTCCTCTCGAAACTGTGCGGCGCGGCGGCGCACCCGTCCCTGCGCGTCGACAACCAGACTGGCCCCATCAAACACCAACTCATCCTGCCCCCCCACCATGTTCACGTAAACCACCGGGCGGCCCGTCTGGCGGGCCCGTCGGGCCAGCAGCTGCTCGCGCGTCCGCAACTTCCCCGCATGGTAGGGGGAGGCTGAGAGGTTCACAAGGAGTTCCGCCCCGGCCGCCGCCTGTGAGCGCGCCGGGCCGTCGTCGCGCCAAATATCCTCGCAGATGCTGACGCCGACTCGGCAACCGGCCACCTCGACCACCCCAGCCGCGGTCCCGGCCGTAAAATATCGCTGCTCGTCAAACACCCCATAGTTCGGCAAGCACTGCTTCTGATAGCGCGCGACGATCCGGCCGCCGGTCGCCACAGCGGCGGCATTGAACAACCGCCCGTCTCGATCGCGGTCGACGAACCCGACGAGCAGCGCGATTCCGCGCGTCCGGGCCGCCACCGTCTGCAGCGCCCGCAGATTCGCCCGCACAAACGCCGGCTTAAAGAGCAGGTCTTCCGGCGGGTAGCCGGTGATCGCCAACTCCGGACAGACGACGAGCCGGGCGCGGGCCGTGCGCGCGTGGCTGATCGCGTCCGTGATGCGACGGACATTGCCCGTGAAATCCCCCACGGCCACGTTGAGCTGGGCTAAGGCGACACGCATGGTCACGAAGCCCTAGCAACCAACGCAATCCCCTGCCGATCGGCCTGTGCGACGAGTTGGGGCCGGTCCAACAAGAGCGTGGTGCCGGCCGCCACGGCGAGCGCGGTCGCCCCCGCGGCCGCCATCGCCTCCAGGGTGCTGGCTCCCACGACGGGGATGTCGAACCGCCGATCGTGCCGCGGCTCCGGAAACTTCACCACCACCGTGCCCGGGCCGGCCACCTCCCCGGCCCGACGGATCGTGGCGTCAGTCCCTTCGATCGCCTCCACTGCGACGACAGCCTGGTCCTTCACGACGACCGTCTGCCCGATGCCGGCCGCCGCCAGCTGCTGGGCCTTCGCCATGCCGAAGGCGATCCCCGCTTCCTCCTCAGCCGTCGGCCGGCGGGCGGTCACGACGCCCGCCTCAGGAATCCAGGCCTTGAGGAACACCGAGGAGTCCAGCAACGTCACTCCGCGCTCGTTGAGAAACTCGGCAAAGGTGGCCAGGAGGTCCCGCCCCTGGCGCGTCGCGGCCCGGGCCAGGAGCCGCACCCCCTCGGCATCCAGATGCGCCATCTGCTGCGTCACCCGACCCGGGTGCACTTGCCCCGCCAACAACACCTGCGTGATCTGCTCGCGGCGCAGGATCTCCAGGAGGCGGCCGACCTGCCCCAGATGAATCCAATGAATCGTGGCCACCAGCGGAGCCAGTTCCTGAGAGGTCTCTTCATGGAGGGCGATCGCCACCACCTCCACGCCGAGGGCCTTCGCCGCCCGGGCCGCATGGAGCGGGAAGTCACGATTCCCCGCGATGAGCCCGAGACGGGTCATCCGAGAACCGGAGTGGTCGCGGCCTCCCGACGGATCCCGCGGCAGATGCCGCGCCGCGACTGGCGCAGGAACGCCACGAGGTGCGCGACCTCCGGTGAATCGCCGGCTTGGCGCTCGAGGGCACGACGCGCTCCGGCAACCGCCAAGCCTCGCCCGAACAACAGACGGAACGCCGCCTGCAATTGCCGGCGCGTGGCCGGGGCGATCCCCGCCCGCCGCAGCCCGATCACGTTCACGCCATAGATGCGTGCTGGGTGGCCGTCCGCCATCGCAAAGGGGACCACATCCTGCACCACCTTCGAGCATCCGCCGATGATCGCCAGCCGCCCGATCCGCACAAACTGGTGCACCGCCGCCAACCCGCCGATGATCACCGAATCCTCGAGGGTCACGTGGCCCGCGAGCGTCCCGTTATTGGCGATGATGCAGCGGTTCCCCACCACGCAATCGTGAGCCACATGGGCATAAGCCATGATGAGATTGTTGTTCCCGACGCGCGTGGCCGACCCCGCCGCCGTCCCGCCATTGAGCGTGGCGTACTCCCGAATGATGTTGTCATCACCGATAGAAAGGGCGCCCGGTTGACCCTTCGCCTTGAGATCCTGCGAGGGGGCGCCGAGGATCGCGCCGGCAAAGACGTGGCAGCGGGCACCGAGAGTAGTGGATCCTTCAAGGATGACGTGCGGGCCGATCGTGGTGCCGGGCCCCACACGCACGCGGGGGCCGATCAGGGTATAGGGGCCGACTGTGACGTCAGCAGCCAGGTCGGCCTGGGGATCTACAAGGGCGGTCGGATGGAGGGTGGACATGAACGGCGCACGGCCTACGGCGCGGGGCCGTCCCCGTCGATGAGGGCAAACATCATGTCGGCCTCCGCCACCACCTTGTCCTCGACGAGGGCGCGGGTGCGCATCTGCCCGGTCTTCGACCGAAGCTTCAACACCTCGGCTTCCAACACGAGCTGGTCCCCCGGCAGGACGGTCCGTCGGAACCTCACGTTGTCGATGGCGACAAAGTAGGCATACTTGCCCAGGTTCTCCCGCTTATTCAACATGAGCATCCCCGCCACCTGAGCGAGGGCCTCGAGGATCATCACCCCGGGCATCACCGGACGGTTCGGGAAGTGGCCAACGAAAAATGGCTCGTTGATCGTCACCGATTTGATCCCGACGGCCCGCCGATCCTCCTCTAAGCGGACGATCCGGTCCACCATGAGGAAGGGGTACCGGTGCGGGAGGATGCGCTGGATCGCCGTATTATCCAACTGCGAGGCCCCGGGCTCGATGTGGAGCGCGGGGATTCCCCCTTCGTACCCCCGTTCGAGCTGCTGCCGTAGCCGCTGGACAAGTTTCAGATTCAGGGAATGTCCCGAGCGAACCGCGATCACGTGCCCTTGAATCGGGCGGCCGAGCACGTACAGATCGCCGAGCAGATCCAGCACTTTGTGGCGGACGAACTCATCGCTGAATCGCAGGCGGTTATTGATGACCCCCTGCGGGCCCACGACGACCGTGTTCTCGTAGTTCGCCCCACGGCCGAGTCCCAGCCGCCGCAACGCCTCCACCTCCTCCGCCAAACAAAACGTCCGGGAGGGGGCGAGCTCTTGTTCGAACACCGAGGCCGGATTCTGGCGCGAGTAAAACTGGACGGTCAAGGCCGGGTGTTGATAGCTCATCGTGTAGGAAATTTTGAACTGGTCATCCGGCAGAACCAGGAGTGTGGCGTTCCCTTCCTCCACCCAGACTGGCTCCTTGACCACGAGCGGCTGGCGGAAGGCCTCCTGCTCCACGAGGCCGGCGTACTTCAGGGTTTCCAGGAAGGGAAACGCGCTCCCATCGAGCCCCGGCACCTCTTCGCCGCTGATCTCCACGAGGAGATTGGTCACCCCAAGGCCATAACAGGTGGCCATCAGGTGCTCGATCGTATGAATCTCTACCGCCGACGCCCCCACCGAGGTTCGCCGGGGGCGTCGCGCCGGATCCAAGAGCGTCGCTGGGGAGACGGGGATTTCGACGTGGCCATCCACATCGGTCCGAATGAACCGGATCCCGGCATGGGCGTCGGCCGGTCGGAACCGGACACGGACGTGCTGCCCCGTGTGGAGGCCAACCCCCTCAATCGCGGCGTCGCGCCGAATGGTCTTTTGTCGCTGTGGCTCCAAGGGCCTTCTCCATAGTCTCCAAGCGCCGATGAAGCGCCTCGAGTGTCTTGACCAGCTCCGGCAAGCGCTGGATACAAGCGTTGATCCGCTTCGCGCGGGTCAGCGGCTTGGCCGGCGACCCCCAGACCTGGGTATTCGCGGGGACCGACTTCGAAACGCCGGCCTGGGCCGCCACGACCGCATTGTCCCCGATCGTGATATGGCCCACCACCCCCGACTGTCCTGCCAGAATCACGTTGTGTCCCACCGTCGTCGAGCCAGAAATCCCGCTCTGGGCGACGATGATGGTGTCCCGGCCGATCTGCACGTTATGGGCAATCTGCACGAGGTTATCAATCTTTGTACCGCGCCCGATCACCGTTTTGCCGAAGCGGGCGCGGTCAATGGTGACATTGGCGCCGACCTCGACGTCGTCCTCGATCACCACGGTCCCGATCTGCGGGATCTTGTGGTGCGCCCCCTTGACCGTGGCGAACCCGAAGCCATCGGAGCCGATCACGGTGCCGCTATGGACAACCACGCGATCGCCGAGCTCCAGGGACTCCCGGATCGAGACGTTCGGATAAATGACGCAGTCCGCGCCGATCCGCGTGTGGTGCCCAACGGAACAGCCGGTGTAGATCACGGTCCGGTCGCCGATCACCGCATCGTCGCCGATCACCGCAAATGGCTGAATGGCCACATCGCGTCCGAGCCGGACGCGCGCCCCGAGCACCGCGTGGGGGCTGATGCCGACCGGGTGCTTCGTCTCCGTCGGCGCCAGGAGCGTCATCATGGTCGCAAAGGCCAGCGACGGATTGTCGGTTCGGACGATCGGCTTCGGCGCCCACTTGACCTCGCGACCCGTGATGATCGCCGAGGCCTTGGTGTGGTGCATGAGGCGCACGTACCGGGGATTCGCGACGAAGGTAATATCTCCGGCCTGCGCCTCTTTGATGCCGCAGACCCCCGTGATAAGTGTCGCACCATCACCGATCACTTCCCCGCTGATCAGGGTGGCGACCTCCGTCAAGGTTTTGCGAATCTTAGGAGCTTCGACTGGAGGCATTGGCGGCGGGCGGGTTGTTGAGCAGCTTCAGGATCTGGTCCGTGATGTCAGCGGTGGGCACCCCATAGAGGAGCGCCCGGTCGCTCAGCACGAAATCGTATCCCTGTGATTTCGCGTACGATTGGACGACCGTCTCGATCTCCTTCAAAATCCCCTTGACCGCATCGTCGCGATCGTGCTTGAGCGTTTCACGGACCTGCTGGTCAAACTGCTGCAGATGCTGGATCTTGCCATCGAGTGCAGTCTGACGGTCCTCGCGCCCCTTCTCGGACATCAACTCAATCTCATCCTTCATCTTGCGAATCTCGGCAACGAGCTGGTCGCGCTCGGCCTGTTTGGCATTGGAGCGCTCCTCGAGTTGCTTGTCGAGGCGCTTGGTCTTCTCGTAGTCATCGAAGGCCCGTCCAAGATCGACGAAGGCGATCTTCGTCTCGGCGGCCTGCCCCAGGACCGGGCTCGCCACCAGCGACGCCATCAGACACCACCCCAGAAGCGCTGCGGAACGAGTCATTGACTTAGAACTCCCGTCCTGTCGAGAAGTGAACCCGGACGCTGGGCTTCTCACCCGGATCGGGATTGATGGGATAGCCGGCGTCCAACTTCATGGGGCCAAACGGGGTCTTCACTCGGACCCCGATGCCGGCGCCGGATTTGAATCCCTGCTGGGCCAGCTTTTGGTAATGCTCATTCACGTTGCCCACATCGTAGAAGATCGCCCCCCGCAGGAAGGAGGCCAGCGGAACGCTGTACTCCACGGTCCCCACCGCCATCGCCTCGCCGCCGACTGGGTCACCCGATTGGGAGTCTCTGGGACCAACCCGCCGCTCCTTATAGCCGCGGATGGTGTCGGCCCCGCCCGCGTAGAACCGCTCGAAAATGGGCATCGCATTGGTGGTGCCGAACGAATCGGAGATCCCGAAGTTCAGGCCGAGTTCCAGCACCTGATCCTTCAACGGCTCGAAGTATTGGTTGCCACCCCACGTGACTTTCCAAAAATCCTTGTCCCCGCCTAGGAACCCGCCGGCGTATTCGCCCGCCACGAATCCGTAATGCCCATGTTTCGGGAAAAACCGATTATCCCGCGTGTCCTGGGAGAACTGGAGACGGAAGCTGCTGACGGTGTTGCGGCCGCCCTCCGCGCGGAGAGCCGTGGAGGCGTTGTCGGGTAGAGCGGAGATCCGCGTCCGTTCTACCCGGTAGGTAGAATCCCATCGATTGTACTCACGGAACGCATGCCCGAATCGCAGAGCGCCACCGCGTCGCTCAAGGTCGAAACTGTACCCCTGGCCGCGGACGCGGCTGCGATCGTACAGATCGAACCCTCCCAAGTAGGGGTAGCCGAATAACCAGGGTTCGGTAAAGGTCAGCATCGCGTCCCGCAAGCGCGTGCCGACGCTCCCGCGTAGACGCAGTTCCTGGCCGCCGCCGACGAACGTCGGCCAATTCAAGAGGTCGAAGTTCCGCTGGGTGATCTCCGCAAACCCGATCAGGTTATCCACAGAGCTGAACCCGCCACCGAAGGAAAACTCTCCGGTCTTCGCTTCCTTCACGTTGACGACGAGATTCCGGTGCCCAGGGTCCGAGCCCGCGGCGGTGTCGAGCGTCACCTCCTCGAAGTAGCCGAGGTTGTAGAGGCGCTCTTTGGAGCGCCGCAGCTTCTCGCCGTCGAACCGCTCTCCGGGGGCGACGCGGATCTCCCGCCGGATGACGGTGTCCTTGGTCTTGCTATTCCCCTGGATCACCACTTCCTCGAGATAGGTGACGCCGCCCTCCGCGATCGCGTACGTCAGGTCGACCTTTCCGGTCGTCGGATTGAGGATGGTGGACGGCTCCACTTTGCAGGTCATGTATCCGAGGGCAAAGTAGGCCGACTGCAGGTTGACCGCATCGGCCCGCAAGGCTTCCTGGCTGAAGGGGGCATTTGTGATCATGGTCAGCCGCCGGCGCAACTCCCGCTCGGTAATCTGCGTATGGCCGGTCAAGTGGATCTCGCCGACGACATATTGCCGGCCTTCGGTGATCGTCAAGGTGATGGTCAACCAATGACGTTGGTCATCATACGTCACGGCCTTGGTCACCTCCATGTCTGCGTAACCGGCCTTGCGGTAGAAATCCCGCAGTTTCTCCAGGTCGTCCTCGAGCACTTCCTCGCGGTAGTAGCCGGGCACAAACCAGCCGCCCCGCCGCGTGGAGAGCAGTTTCAGCAAGCGGCCATCGGGAAACACGGTGTTCCCTTTCAGACGGATGGCGCGGATCTTGACCTTGCGGCCCTCGATGATGGTGATGAAGATCTGTGCCTTGTTCGTCGCCTCGTCCACCTTGACGTCGTGCGACACCTGGGCCAACTGGAATCCTTTCTCGCGATAGAGGCGCTCGATCACGTCCATATCGTCCTTCAGGGTGCGTCGGTCGAGCATCTCGTTATCTTTGGTGCTGATCGCCTTGCGGACGGCCTCTTCACGAATCGCCTTATTGCCGGCGATCACGAGGCCAGACACCACGGGGCGCTCCTTGAGCAGGAAGCGGACAAACACACCCCCCTGGTAATCCTTCACCTCGGTCGAGACATCGGTGAAGAAACCGGTCGCGTACAAGCGCCGGATGTCCTCGTCCAACACCTCTTGAGAGAATGAGTTCCCTGGGCGGGTTTTGACCTTCGAGAGAATGGTGCCGGTGGCAATCAAGTGATTGCCCTGCACGTCCACTCCCTTGATCTCTTTCGCGGGGACCGGGGTTTCGGCCGCCGCCGGGGTCGCGGTGGAGGTGTCCGTCGTCGAGGAAGAGGAGGTGGCCTCAGCCGCCCACACGGTGGCTGCGGCCCCCCAACTGAGCAGCAGCGAGAGGATTAGGAGTCGACGGCGCATAAGAATCGGTTCAGTGTACCACGGCATTGAGGGGGCTGACAAGATTCGCCGGCGCCTCACTCGTGGCGTCGCGAAAGATTCTCAAACCGGGTGTATTCCTTCACGAAGGCGAGCTTCAGCGTCCCCACGGGGCCGTTGCGTTGCTTGGCAATGATCAGTTCTGCCACGCCTTGGTTCTCTTCATTTTGTACGTAGAACTCCTCGCGGAAGAGGAGCGCCACCAGATCCGCATCCTGCTCGATCGCCCCCGATTCCCGGAGGTCCGCCAGCTGCGGCCGGCGGTCCTCGCGGCGTTCCGGAGATCGGGAGAGCTGGCTGACCGCGATCACGGGGACGCTGAGTTCTTTGGCCAGAGATTTCAGCCCTCGAGAAATATCGGAGATCTCCTGCTGGCGGTTCTCCGAACGCGCCGGCCCCCGCATCATCTGGAGGTAGTCCACCACAATCAGGCCAATGCTGTGCTGGGATTTTAGGCGCCGGGCCTTGGCGCGGAGCTCGAGGACCGAGAGTCCTGAGGTGTCATCGATGAAGAGCGGGGCTTCGGACAGCTTGCCGGCGGCCGTCGTCAGCCGCGGCCAGTCTGACTGCGCGAGGAATCCGGTTCGCACCTTGTGCGCGTCCACCCGGGCGTGGGCGCAGAGCATGCGCTGGACCAGCTGTTCCTTGGACATCTCGATGCTGAAGATCACCGTGGGGATCCGCTCGACGATCGCGGCATGCTCGGCGATGCAGGTGACCAGAGCGCTCTTCCCCATTGAGGGCCGGCCGGCCATCACAATGAGGTCGCCCTTTTGCAGGCCCGCCGTCTGCACGTCGAGGTCATGGAACCCGGTGGGGATCCCGGTGACCGCCGCCTTGCGCTGGTAGAGGTTGTCAATCGTCTCGATGGAATCTTTAATGAGCTCCCGCAGCGGCACAAAGCTGGTCTCCGCCGTGCGGCTCGTAATTTCAAAAATCCGGTGCTCGGACCGGTCGAGGAACCCGTCCACGTCGTCGTGCGACTCGTACCCTTCCTCGACGATCTGCGTGGCCGCGCTGATGAGATGGCGGAGGGTCGCCTTATTTTTGACGATCTTCGCGTAATGGTGGATATTCGCGGTGGTCGGAACCACGGTGGAGAGCGTGGTCAGATAGCTCAAGCCCTCGGCCGCCTCCAGCTTCCCGCTGGCCTTGAGCCCCTCGGAGATCGTGACGAGATCGACCGCCTTGTGCGCGGTGAAGAGGTCTTGGATGGCGGCGAAGATGACGCGGTGGGCCTCCTTGTAGAAACTCCGAACCTCCAGCATCTCGAGCGCGATGGCGACCGCATCGTCGTCCATCAGCATCGCGCCGAGGACCGCCTGCTCCGCCTCGAGATTCTGCGGGGGGAGCTTCTCCAGCAACGCGGAGGCCGCTACGCCTTGACGATCCATACCTTGAGGGTGGCGGTCACCTCCGGGTGCAGCTTGACCGGCACCCGGTAGACGCCCAGCTTCGTGAAGGGGGCTTCCAGGAGGATCTGTCGTTTCTCAACGGTGATCCCCTGTGCGGCGAGCGCCTGCGCAATATCCGCGGCGGTCACACTCCCGTGCAACTTCTCCTCCTGTTCGCCCACCGGCGCGGGAATCGTGCAGGAGAGGGCGGCCAATTGCTCGGCGGCAGCCTGGGCCTGCTGGCGGAGGGCCTCGGCTCGCGCCGCCGCCTGCTGGCGGAGCCGCTCGATTCCCTGCTTGTTGGCCGCCGTCGCCGGGCGGGCAAGGCCACGCGGCATGAGATAGTTGCGGGCGTAGCCATCCTTGACGGCCACGACGGTGCCCTGTGCGCCCACTGAGGGGAGATCTTGCGTCAGAATGACCTCCATGGTTACTCCGCGATGTACGGCATCAAGGCCACCTGCCGCGCCCGCTTGACCGCGCGGGACAGCTGCCGCTGATGCGACGCACAATTGCCGGAGACGCGGCTGGGTAGAATCTTACCCCGCTCCGAGGTGAACTTCTGCAGGCGGCTCACATCCTTGTAATCAAGCCACGCCACCTTGTCCGCACACAACTTGCAGGGTTTGCGGCGCGACGGGTGACGGCGATCGTCACGCTCCGCCCGCTCCTTCGCGCGCTTCTTCTTGGCAGCACTCTCACCGACCATCCGTGGCATCTGTCACTATCCTCCGTTCACGGTTAAAAAGGCACGTCCCCTGCCACCGGCGGAGGGGCCTCTTGTGGCGGCTCCTCCACCGAGGCGGGAGCCGCCTCGTCCTTCGCGGCCGAGGCCCCCGCCATCTCTTCGGACGGCTTCGGCCCCTTCCCGAGGAATTGGACCGTCTGCGCCACGACCTCGATGGTCGAGCGCTTCTGCCCATCCGGCCCTTCCCACGACCGACTCTGCAGCCGTCCCTCGACGAAGACCGGGCTGCCTTTGGACAAGTATTGCCCGCAGAGCTCCGCTTGACGCCCCCAGGCGACGACGCGGACGAAGCAGGCTTCCTCCCGCTTCTCGCCGGAAGCCAACGTGTAGGCCCGGTTCGTCGCGACGGTAAACGTCGTCACCGCCGTGCCGCTGGGGATGTACCGGAGTTCCGGATCGCGGGTGAGATTGCCCAACAACAAGACTTTATTGAACGTGGCCATGGCCGGTCGCCGCCTCCACGGGTTGGAGCGCTTCCTCGGCGGCCCGGATGATCAGGCGCCGGAGGATCGACTCCTGCAACGCACACCATTGATCGAGTGGGCCGACCGCCGAGGTGGCCAGCTGGCACACCACCAGGAAGTAGACGCCGTCGCGGTGCTTGCGCACCCGGTAGGCCAGCCGCCGCTTGCCCCACGGCTGCTGACGCTCGACCACTCCGCCCAACTTGGTGATCTGCTCGGCGATCTGCGTCTGGAGCTTGCCCAGCGTCTCCTCCGACAAGTCGGGATCCAGCACGAACAATCCTTCATACTGTTCACGAGCATCCATAGCCTAGCATACCTTTCGATTGTACTGGTTCATGGCCGCGGCCAGGCCCTCCCGGGCCCACAACGTGCAGGCCGCCGCCGCCGTCTCAATCACCGTTGAGAGTTGTGTTCGCTCCTCGCGCGTCCACCGCCCGAGGACAAATCGCTCCAACGCCTCCGGCCTCGCGGGCTGTCCGACGCCGACCCGCAGTCGCGGGAACGCGGCACTGCCCACCACCGCCACCACCGATTGCACCCCATGGTGACCCCCATCGGACCCCGAGGCCCGCAGCCGCAGTGTCCCAAACGGGAGTGCCACATCATCACAGACGATCAGGAGGTCGGTCAACGCCACCGGCCATCGCCCCAGGAGCGCGGCCACCGCCTCCCCGGACAGGTTCATAAAGGTCGTCGGCACGGCCAGGACCACCGGCTGTTTCCCCAAGCGGCCTTCCCCGGCCCGCGCCGGCCCCACACGACGGCCCAACCGGATCCCCACCTGCACGGCCAGCGCCTGCACCACCAGGGCCCCGGCATTGTGCCGCGTCCACCGGTACGCCGGGCCGGGATTGCCCAGACCGACGAGGAGCGCCATACCGCGCCCTTATTTCTCCTTCTCCGGCTTCTCGGCCTTTTCGGGCTTGGCTGCCTTCTCGGGCTTCGCCGCCTTCGCCTCGCCGCCGGCGGCCGCTTCCTCCGCCTCCGGCTTCTTCTGCTTGATGACTTCGGGCTCCGTCGGGACTGCGCCCTCGGCCGCCGCTTCGGGGGCCTTCTCGACCACCGGCTGCAAGCAGGCCGCCACCGCCACCTGCGGATCGTTGAGAATCACGACGCCCGGCGGCACGACGAGATCCTTGGCCAGTAAGCTGTCGCCGATCTTCAGCGCCGACACGTCAATCCCAATCGATTTCGGAATCTGGGTCGGCAAGCACTTGACGCGCACTTCCCACAGGAGATGGTCGAGACGCCCGCCATCCTGCTTGACCCCGATCGCCTCGCCGGTGAACTGCAACGGCACCACCACCTCGATCTGCTTGGTCAACGACACCTGGTGGAAATCCACGTGCAGAATCTGGGTGGTCACGGGGTGCTGCTGGATCTCCTTGATAAGGACGGTGCGATCCGGCTCGGCCGTCCCGTCATCGCGCGTCACCTTCAGCGTGATGAGGACGTTCTCGCCGGAGCCGGTGCGCAGGACGCTGGTCAAATCCCGGGTCTTGGCCACGAGCGCAGTGGGGGCATGCCCCTCACCGTAGACGACGGCCGGCACCTGGCCTTCCCGCCGAAGCTGTTTACCGAACTTTTTACCGGTCTCAGTGCGAACGGACGCGTGCAGGACGACTGGGTCCACTGATGGTCACTCCTTCTTCGAAGAGGGAACTGACAGATTCCTCTTGATGGATACGACGGATGGCCTCGCCCAACAGCGGGGCCACACTTAAGACTTTCACTTTCGGCAGTTGTTTCGCAGAATCCACCGGGATGGTGTCGGTCACCACGAGCTCTTTGAGCGGCGAGGCGGCCAACCGTTCGCGCGCCGGTCCCGACAGGATCGGATGGGTGATCGCCGCGTAGACCGACGTGGCCCCGGCCCCGATCAGCGCCTTGACTGCCTCGACGAGCGACCCGGCGGTCGCCACGAGATCGTCCACGATGATCGCGGTCTTCCCCTCCACCTGCCCCATGATGTCCATCACCTCCGCCTCCTCGGCGCTGATCCGGCGCTTGTCCACCATGGCGAAGGCGGAGCGGAGCCGCTTCGCGTAGGCGCGCGCCATCTTCACCCCGCCGACGTCCGGCGACACCACGACCGGGTCCGGCAGCCCCAGCGACGAGAAATATTCGACAAACACGTTGACGGCAAACAGGTGGTCGAGCGGAATGTCGAAGAACCCTTGAATCTGATGAGCGTGGAGATCCATCGTCAGTACGCGGTCAGCCCCCGCCTCGGTGATCAAGTTGGCCACGAGCTTGGCCGTAATCGGCACACGCGGCTGATCCTTCCGATCCTGCCGGGCGTAGCCATAGTACGGGACGACCGCCGTGATTCGGCGCGCGGAGGCCCGGCGCAGCGCATCAATCAAAATCAGCAATTCCATGAGATTGTCATTCACCGGGGGACAGGTGGGCTGCACGATGAAGACGTCTCGTCCACGAACATCCTGATTGATCTTGACGCGGACCTCCCCCTCGCTGAACCGGCCCACAAGGGCGTCGCTGATGGGGGCCTTCACGTAGGCGGCGATTGCCCGCGCCAACGCCGGATTCGCGTTTCCGCTGAAGATCATCAAGTCGCCGTTGCGCTCGCTCATGCGTCTGCCCTCGCGTGACCCGCTTGCCGCCGCGCCGACACGGCGCGTGGTTTCGCCTCCTCTAGCGAAAACCGCCCCGACTCCGCCGTCACCGGAACCCGCACCACCCCAAACGCCCGCTGCCGGCCCCGACGGCCGAACCGCACCGACCCCGGCAACGTGGTCTCATGGGGGCCAATGGCGAGCGGCCCCACCAGCACCGTGCCGCTGGCCAGTGACGCGCCCGTGCCGACGGTGACGCGGCCTGAGACATCGACAAAGCTGGCCACCCGCACGTGGTCCTTGAGCCGCGTCCCCGGGCCCAGCCGGCAGAACGGTCCGACGTGGCACCCGCGGCCGATCACCACATGATCTTCGATCACCGTGTTCGGATAGATCACGGTATCCTGTCCGATCGAGGCCCCCTGATAAATGTAGGTGGTGTAGGGATCCACGATGGTCACGCCCGCCAGCATGAACTGCTCGAGGATCCGCGTGCGCATGACCGTCTGGACGCGCGCCAAATCGGCACGGGAATTGATCCCGAGGAATTCCCCCACGCTGCGGGTGGAGGCGGAGGCCACCTTCTGCCCCTGCTTGACCAGTGTCGCAATGACATCGGTCAGGTAGTACTCGCCGTTCGGCGCCGGGCGAACCTGACGCAGCGCTTCAAACAAGGCGCGGCTGTTGAAGCAGTAGGCCCCGACGTTGATCTCGTCGATCGCTTTCTCCACCGGCGTGGCATCTACATCCTCCACGATGCGGACGATCTGCCCGGTGTAGTCGCGAACGATGCGGCCGTAGCCGGTCGGCTCTTTCAAGTTCGCGGTGAGCAGGGTGACGGCTGCTTGCTCCCGGTGATGTGTGTCGAGCAGCCCCCGGACCGTCTGGGAGGTGATGAGTGGGGTGTCCCCGTACAGCACGAGCAGATCCCCCGCAAAGCGGTGGAGCCGTTCGCGAGCCTGGATGACGGCGTGCGCCGTCCCCTTGAGCTGCCGCTGCACCACCGTCTCGACCGAGGGGCCGAGCTGCTTCCGAACCATCTCCGAACGATAGCCGATCACCGCGATCACCCGTGGCACGCCGGCCCCACGGATCGCGTCCAACACATGCCCGATGAGGGGTTTTCCATAGAGGGCATGCAGCACCTTTGGGATCTGCGAGAGCATCCGGGTGCCGTCGCCGGCCGCCAGGACGACCGCGGCGACGGGGCGCTTAGGCGACTTTGCGCTGGCCATCTTTGGTCACCAGGACGGGCCGGGCTCGCTGCGTCACGCACTCCTCGGCCACAATGCATTCCTCAACATCGTCTCGCCCCGGCAACTCAAACATCACCTCGAGCATCAATTCCTCGAGGATCGCCCGCAGAGCCCGGGCACCGGTCTCCTTCTTGAGCGCCGCCCGGGCGATCGCCCGCAGCGCATCGTCGGTCACCGTGAGCTTGACGTTCTCCATCTCGAAGAACTTCGTGTACTGTTTAATCAGGGCGTTCTTCGGGCCGACGAGCACCTGGACCAATTCCTCGTCGCCAAGCGGGCTGAAGGTGGCCACGACCGGCAACCGCCCGATGAACTCGGGAATCATGCCGAATTTAATGAGGTCGGAGGGCTCGACGTGCGCCAGGGTCTGTCCCAACGTCCGGTCGGGCTTGGCCCCCGCCTCATGGAACCCAATATGCTTCTTCCCCAGCCGGCGCTCGATGATCTTGTCGAGCCCGACGAAGGTGCCGCCGCAAATGAAGAGGATGTTTGACGTGTCGAGCTGGACGTACTCTTGCTGCGGGTGCTTGCGGCCGCCCTGGGGCGGTACATTGGCCGTGGTCCCCTCGAGGATTTTGAGCAGCGCCTGCTGGACGCCCTCACCGGAAACGTCCCGGGTGATCGAGACGTTCTCCTGGGTCTTCCCGATCTTGTCCACCTCGTCCAGGTAGATGATGCCGTAGGCCGCCCGTTTGACATCGAAGTTACAGGCCTGCAGGAGCCGGAGCAAGACGTTCTCGACGTCCTCCCCGACGTAGCCGGCCTCGGTGAGCGGGGTCGCATCGCAAAGGGCAAACGGCACGTCGAGAATCTTGGCCAGCGTCCGGGCCATGAGCGTCTTGCCGCACCCGGTCGGGCCGATCATCAAGATGTTCGACTTCTCGAGCTCCACATCGCCCGGGTTGACTCCGGCCCAGATTCGCTTGTAGTGGTTGTAGACGCTGACGGCCATCTGCCGTTTGGCCCGCTCCTGGCCAACGATGTACTGATCGAGCTGCCGCTTGATCTCGGCCGGCTTCGGAAGTTCCCGGAGGGTCGGGGCCCGGCGCACCGTCTTGGTCTGCGACGCCTCCTCTTCCTCTTTGGTCAGGATCTGGCCGCAGAGGCGCACGCAGAGATCGCAGATGTAGACACTCCCCGGCCCACTGAACAACTTCTTGATCTTGTCGCGGCTTCGGCCGCAGAAGGAACAGCGCTCGCGTGTGATGGACATCCTCATACTCCTTGCGTAACGACAATTTGCCCCGCCTGGATTCGAACCAGGATAGCCAGACCCAAAATCTGGTGTCCTACCGTTGGACGACAGGGCAACGAGTTCGCAGATCCAACTTCGGACAGTCCCTCACCGCTGGTGTTCGCTACGGAAGACGTCGTGGATGCTACGCGTCTCCTCGGACTGGTGCCGCCGTGGAACGCGGCGCCAGGGCGGTTCGCGTCACGAGCACACGCCAGACCGGCTGCTCCTGCTGGAGCCGGGTGGCGATCACCCGAGCGTGGACCTCCTCGGTCGCCAGCCCAAACACCGTCGGGCCGCTTCCAGAGACGATCACGCCCAGCGCCCCAGCTGTGGTCAACGCGTGCTGCACGTACCGAATCGCCGGATAACTGGATTTGATGGCAGGCTCGAGTGCATTCGCCAGGCAAGGGGCCACGCGGGCCGCCTCCCCCATCTGCACCAAGCGCAGAAGCAGTGTAGCATCGGGGAGCGGAGGGGTCAAGGGCAAACGGTCAAAGGTCTCGTAGACCGTCTTCGTCAAGAGCGGCTCGCCGGGGTTCACCAACACGTGCCAGAACGGACGGTCCGGGGAGGCCAACGGTTCAATCTCGTCCCCTCGTCCCCGCCCCCACGCCAGCGCGGCCTCAGAGAGGAAAAAGGGGACGTCAGCCCCTAACTGGCGCCCCAACGTCACGAGCTGCGCCTGGGTAAGGGGCTGATCATAGAGGGTGTTCAACCCGAGCAGGGTCGAGGCCGCGTCGGAGGAGCCGCCGCCCAACCCCCCCGCTACCGGGATCCGTTTCTCGAGGTGGGCGGCCATCCCGCCTCGGATCCCGGAGGCCTGAAAGAAAGCGGCGCCGGCCCGCACGACGAGATTGCGCCCGTCCGTCGGGACCGTGGGATCATCGCAGGTGAGGGTAATCCCCGACGGCTGGCGCTGCAGCCGCAGCGTATCCGCCAACTCCAGCCGCTCGAACAACGTCGTCAGGCGGTGGTAGCCGTCCGGCTGCCGCTCGTGCACCGCCAGATAGAGGTTGACCTTCGCCGGTGGGGCGAGCGTGATTGCCGTCATGACGCGACGGGAGGAACCAAGAGCGCGTGATGCGTCCGATAGAGCGGCAGCTGCTCGGCCGTGACCGCCCAGGTGGCCGCCGAGTCTGCCTCGGTGACCACGACCCGTTTGAACCCGGAGAACTCGTAGCTGCGGACCACCGTGGCCGTCGTCTGTACCAGGAGGGTGGCCAATCCCTGCGGGGTCGTCGGGTCCGGCTCTGCCCCTTTCCGAGGAGGCGCTACATGTTTGGGCGCCGCGTGCCCCAAGCGGAATTGGAATTGAAACGCATCCCCCGCATATTCGCCGACCACGACTAGCCCCGCCAACTCGGGACGCGTTCCAAGATCCACCCGTACGCGGCGCGCAATCTGCTCGGCCAGGAATGCCGGCAACTGCACCGGCTCGACGAAGAGCTCCTCCTCAGCCCAACGCTCCGGCGGCCCGTAGCGCGCAAACCCCTTCGGGATCTGCCACCGCCCCAGGGTCGCATCCGGGAATGGCCGCAAGATCACCGGGATCACCTGGCGGATCACGCCGTGCAGCTCCCCGGTCTCCACGATGAAGTAGTACCCTTGCTCCCGGACCGGCTGAGTCCCCGTGGACGGAATCAGCGTACGGGCAAAGACGAGGACGGTCTCCGCCCCCACGTGATGGGTTCGGATCTCTGCCAGCGTGGCCATCCCTTCCCCCGGTCGGCTGGCCGGCACCATCTGTTCGACGAGAAATGGGAGGAGCGAGCGCAGGTCCGCCTGCGAGGAGAAATGCTTGGCAATCGTCGAAATGGGAGCGCGGTGCCGGACATCCTCGAACAATTGCTCCACGGTGCGCCGCGCCCCGGCCGCCGGGACGGGCCGGAAATAGATCACCGAGCGGTACTTGAGGAATTCGCCCTGGGAGATGTCCATCGCATTGAGGCGCTTGAGGTCGAGGATATGCCCCAGCCAGCGGAGCTCGATCTGGCCTCCCTCCGCATCACGGATCATGACCAAATAGAACTCGATCGGGGCATCCGTGGAGAGGATCACGCGCCGCACAATCAGGGCCACGTGCTGCAGCTGGTCCATCCCCTGGGAGGAAAATTTCAACTGTTGATTGAGGAGCCGGACGTCGGTTTCAGAGGTGATGGTGACGGGGCTCTCGAAGAGGTGGGTGGCGGGGAGGAGGACGGCGAGGGTATGGCCCTTGAGGACCGCCGTGGCCTCAAGGTGGTATTCCGCACGGCAGAGCTCCACGACCGCCTGCGCCACCCGGGCCTTCGGATAGGTCGGCCCGCAAGCCGAGACGGTGCTCAGCGCCAGGAGCAACGGCAACCAGCGACGCATCAGGCGCAGGACCGTCGCCGCTAGGCGCCGGCGGCGGGCGGCGGGAGGAGACGGCCCTTCCCGGCCTCGGCGAAGATCGCCTCGATGTCGTCGTATTCCAGCTCCTCGCGGGTGAGGAGCTCGTCGGCAAAACGGTCCAGGAGCTTCCGCTCCTTCGTCAGCAATCCCTCTACATCCTTGGCACATTGCTGGAAGATCCGGTTCGTTTCCTCATTCAGCTCCGCCTTGACCTGCTCGGAGAGCTGGGGCTCCGGGATCACCGTCAGATCCCCGAGATACTTCTCCCCCATCCCGTAGCGCCAGACCATCGCGTGGGCCTGCCGCATCGCCTGCTGGAAATCGGAGGCGACCCCATCGGAGGTGACGCCGAAGATGAGTTTCTCCGCGACGTAACCGGCCAAGGAGACCTTGACGTTGGCCAGGAGCCGGTCCCGAGTGGAGGTGAAAAACTCCTCGCGGGGCTGGTGGTGGACGACGCCGAGACTCTCGCGTCGGGCAATGATGGAGGCCTTGAACACGTCGTCGGTGGGATGGAACAGGTACAGCGTAATCAGGTGTCCCGACTCGTGATAGGCCACGCGGCGGCGCTCCTCAACCGTCATGTGCTTGCGATGCTTGACCCCGAGCTCGATCCGTTCCATCGCCTCGGAGATATCCTCGTAGCGCACGAGGTCCCGCTGGTCACGCGTGGCAATGAGGGCGGATTCCTTGACGATGTTTTCGATCTCAGCGGGAGACCGATAGACCGCCTTGCGCGCCAGCCGGCCGATGTCAATGCTGGGATCGCCCTTCACCTTGCCCAGGTAGAATTTGAAGAGTTGCTCACGCCCCTGGAGCGTCGGGCGATCCACGTAGATCTTCCGGTCGAAACGGCCGGGCCGCAGGAGGGCGGCATCGAGCACCTCCTCGGCCGCGTTCGTTGCGCCGATGACGACGACGTTCTCTTGGCTGTCGGTCAGCCCGTCCATTTCGACGAGCAATGCATTCAACGTGGAGTTGGTCTCTTGCCCGCCCATCCAGGAAAAGGTGCGGGCCCGGGCGATCGCATCCAGCTCATCAATAAAGATAATGCAGGCCCCGTTGGCGTAGGCCAGGCGCCGGGCCTCCTGGAACAGCTTGCGGACGCGCGAGGCGCCCACCCCGACGAACACCTCGACGAAATCGCTCGCCGCCAGCGAGAGGAATGGGATCTTCGCCTCGGTAGCGATCGCCTTGGCCAGATAGGTCTTGCCGCATCCCGGCGGGCCGACCATCAGAATGCCGCGCAAAATCTTGCCGCCGATCTGTTTGAGCCGGGCGTGGTCGGTCAAGAGCTGGACCACCTCGAACGCCTCCTCCTTGGCCTCATCAATCCCGAGGACGTCGCTGAAGTGGACGTTGACCCCTTCGCCCTTGACGCGCTTCTTCGTCATCCGGCCCATGTAGCCGAACATGATGTAGACGTAGACGAGCGCCGAGATGAACGCGCCCACGAGCCACATGATCATCATCAGCGGCTGGGTCGCGAGGATTTGGATTCGATAGAAGGATTCCAGCATCATGATCCCGACGGCCGAGAGCGCCACCAGGATCAGGAGCGAAAGCGCAACAACGATGGCGATCCAATGATCGCGGCACCAGGTTTTCAGCCGGCGCCACCAGAAGAAAAATTTCATCAGGGTCTCCGATGTGAGGTACGCGCGAGCGCCTCGCGGACCACTCGCAGATGCTCATGAAGCTCCGGGTCGGGCAGCCGCGCGGCGGCCTGCTCGAGCAGGTCCTCGGCCTCCAGCCAATGTCCCTGCCGGTAGTACATCCACCCCAGCGATCCCAGATACGCCCCGTTGTCAGGGTCGAGCGTCACCGCGGCCTGATACGCCGAGGCAGCCTCGCGCCAGCGGTGCTCCTGCTCGTAGAGCGCCCCGAGCGCCAGGGCGGCCTCGGCCAACTCACCGTCCATCGCTTGCGCGCGCCGGAACTGCGTCTCCGCCTCCCGCAGGCGCCCCAACTTGGCATAGAGGAGCCCGGCGTTAAAATGCAGGATCGCCGAGGGAGGATCGGCGGCCAGGAGCCGCTCATACAACGTCAACGATTCCGGCAACCGCTCCTGGAACAGGTAGATCTCGGCCAACGACCCGATGGCCGCGAGATTCTCGGGCTCTTGATGGAGAATCGCCTCGTATTGCTCAGCCGCCTCAGGAAATCGCTCCTGCGACGCGTACAAGATCCCAAGGAACAACCGGGCAAGCACGGCCTGCGGATCGACGCGCAATGTTTGCTCGAGCGTCGCTACCGCCGACGACGTGGCCCCTACTTGAGCCGAGATCATCGCCAGCCGTAATGCCAGCCGCGTGGAACCGGGGTCCTCGCTCAGGGCCCGTGCCAGATCCGCTCGGGCCCCCGCCAACTCCCCCCGCTGCTCCGCCAGCAGCCCGCGCATGTAGGCCGCGTAGGCGGTACTGACCTGCTGCGCCGGCACCGCGTCCACGGGCCGGAGCGTCCGCCACTCCACGGGACCCCGCCCTCCCCACAGCAAGGTGCTCGCGCACCCCACCGCGGCCAACAGGCGGGCGACCGGCCACACCATGATGGCCGGTTACCGCAGCCGCTTCTTATGCCGATTGCGTCGGAGCCGTTTCTTCCGCTTGTGCTTCGACATCTTCTTCCGACGCTTCTTGCGAAGATTCGGCATGCGCCTCCTCGGGCGTGACGGTTAGTAGATCAACTTGTTGAGGGAATACTCGATCAATCCTTCGGCCCCGGCCTTCTTCAAGTCGGGGATGAGCTGCCGGACGCTTTTCTCATCGAGCACGGTCTCGAGCGCCACCCACCCCGACTCCGCGAGATCCGAGATCGTCGGTCTGCGGACGGCCGGTAGGAGATCCAAGACGCCCTTCAGGTTGCGGCGGGCCACGTTCATCTTAAGCCCCACCTTCGCCTCGGCGGCGATCGCCCCTTTAAGCAGAATCGCCAGACTCTCGAGCTTGCGCCGCTTCCAGGGATCGGCCCAGGCCTGCTTGTTCGCGATGAGCTGGGTGGTCGAACTGCAAATGGTATCTACGATCCGCAGTTTGTTCGCCCGCAGGGAGGCGCCGGTTTCGGTCAGCTCGACAATGGCATCCACGAGCTCCGTCCCCACCTTCGCCTCAGTCGCCCCCCAGCTAAACTCCACGTGGGCGTTCACCTTGTGCATCTTCAGGTAACCTTTCGTCATGTTGACCAGCTCGGTCGCGATCCGTTTCCCCTCGAGATCTTTCGGCCGCTGGATCGGGGACTCGTTCGGCACGGCCAGGACCCAGCGCACCGGGGCGAACCCCTGCTTGGCATAAGTCAGGTCGGCGATCTTCACGACATCCGACCCGTTCTCCAAGATCCAGTCGTTGCCGGTGATGCCGCCGTCGAGCGCCCCATCCTGGACGTAGCGGGACATCTCCTGGGCGCGCAGGAGCATGATCTCCAGTTCCTCGTCATCCACCGTGGGAAAGTAGGATCGCTCATTCGCGTGGATACGGAATCCGGCCCGGCCAAAGACCGTCATCGTGGCCTGCTGGAGACTGCCCTTCGGGAGGCCGATCTTCAGCCGCATCGCGGAGGTGCGCAGCGCCGGGGCGGCGGCTTTCCCCTCGGCCGGCTTGGCCTTCGGCCGCGCCTTCGATTTGGCCTTCGGCTTCGCCTTGCTGGTGTGGGTTGATTTCTTTCTCTTCGCGGTCTTCACGGAATAGGCCCTCGTCGTGAACGGTCGTTACAATGCGTCGCGGCAGTATAGCAGAGGTGGGATGGTCTGTCAAGCCACCCCTCAAAGAATCACGTATTATCATATGTAACAATGAGTTACACGATTTCACGATTTCTGTGTTGCATTCTCTGGAGGGGCGAGGTATGATTGGGGTTTTGTAGGCGCGAACGCGCACCCGCATGCTTAAATTACTCCGACGACACCTCAAACTGGTCCTCTGGATCCTCGTGGCCTGCTTTGTGCTCTGGGAGATCGGCAGTGTGCTGGCCAGCCGGCAGGCCGGAAGTCTCTATGCCGGAACCCTCTTTGGCCGCCCCGTCTCCATCCAGGAATATAAGGCGGCGCTGGACGCCACCCAGCACCGGGCGCAGCTAACCTATGGCGAACGGTCGTCCAAACTCCTGCCCCGCCCGGAGCTGGAGCGTCAAACTTGGGACCGGCTCATGCTGCTGGCGGCCGCCCGCCGCGCCCGTATTCGGGTTAGCGACCGGGAGATCATCGAGGAACTGCAGCACTGGCCGCTCTTCCAGAAAGAGGGTCGATTCGATCTGAAGACGTATGAGCTGGTCGTGCACTATTCGCTGGGGGCCACGCCGCGGACCTTCGAGGAAGAGGTGCGTGGGCAAATCGCGATTCTCAAATTGATCGAGCAGGCCACGCATGGCGCGACCGTGTCAGAGGAAGAACTCCTGGCCGCCTACCGGGCCGAAGCGGCAGAAGTTCGCGTGGCCTACATCGTAGTGGAGCCTTCGAGCCCCCTGCCCCGCGAGACGCCGCAGCAGACGAAGGCCGAGCAGCTCGCGCGCGCGACGGCGCAGCAGGCCTACGCGGCGGTGCAGGAGCAGGTCGCCGCCAAAACCCCTGACCCGCTGACGACGGCGGCGAAGGCGCTCGGGCTCACGGTCGTCACCACCGACTGGGTAAAGCGCGACAGCCCGCTGGGAGGAGCCGGCACCGCAGGGGCCCTGCTCGGGCAGGCGTTCGGTCTGAAGGTCGGCCAGGTCGGCGGCCCGTGGCAGACGTCGCGCGGCTGGGTGATCGCGCAGCTGCTGGAGCGCCGCCCGATCGGCGAGGCCGCGTTCGCCAAAGCTCGCGACCGACTGCGCACCTCACTGCTCGAGCGGAAACGTTTGACGGCGCTGAACGGCTGGATGCGCCAACTGCGCGAGGAGGCCAAGCCGCACCCCAATCCGCAGTTCAGCGCCGCCGCCACACGGTAATCCCCCCACCCGCTCATCATGCATTCCGCACTCATTCTGGCCTCGGCCAGCCCGCGGCGGCGGCAGTTGCTCCGGACCTGGAAGATTCCGTTCCGTCTGATCCCCAGCCGCCTGCACGAACCCCCACCGGGCCGCACCCCGCCGGTGCGCTACGCACGACGGCTAGCGCTGGCCAAGGCGCGAGCGGTGGTGCGGCAAGTCACATCCGGGTGGGTGCTGGGGGCGGATACGATCGTGGTGAAGGGCCGACGGATTCTCGGGAAACCGAGGTCGGTGGCGGAGGCGGAGCGGATGCTCCGCACGCTCAGCGGCTCACGGCATCGCGTGATCACTGCCGTCGCCCTCGTCGACGCCGCCACGGGCCGACGGCGTGTCGCTCATGCGACGAGCGTCGTCACGATGCGTCGGCTCTCCGACGACGAACGCCGCCGCTACGCCCGCCGGCACCTCGATAAAGCCGGGGCGTACGCGGTGCAAGACCGAGGGGATCCGGTTGTCACGAAGATTGCAGGGAGCTATACGAACGTGGTGGGATTACCGAAGGAACTGGTACTACCGCTGGTACGCAAACTCTTGCGAGTTACGCCGCGGTCAGGACGGCCAAGTCATTCTTGATTTGACGCACGTCAGGCAATCCCCAATCCCTGATTCCCAACGACTTCAAGAATTCCCGAATCAGGAATGTCTCTGTGGAGAAAGTCTCCGTGGGCTTCGAGATTGGGACATAGGTAGTACTAATCCTGGTTGACGTTGCCGATTTGGAGAATTGCCGGAATTCTGTAGGAGTCCCGTAGTAACAAACGCTCTTGGCCTCTAGCTGTGCTAGTGTCTCGATCAGTGGGACTGGCCCCTCTTCCTCCGGTTCCACCATCACCCGCCCCGCGATCTCCGGGACGCGTAACAACCCCGTCAACCACGGGAACCATTCCACCGCGTTCCGGCTGAAGATTTGAACTTCCCGAGACCTTTCGGCCCCGACAAACACCTGTTGCATCCCTCTCAACGCCGCCTCGATCTGCTCCGCGGTCGGCCGCTCCTCCATCCCAGCGGTTGTGGTCTCAGACGATTTGGCTGGGGGCGATTCAGGATTCACGATACGATTCGCAACCTCTCCCAGGCGCTTCCGGAAATCACTCAGCGGCACAAACAGCGCGGCAACCTCTGGAGAACTCACTCGAATCGCGGCTGCCAACCGCTCATGGATGGGATCTACGGTACGCTCGGCGGTTCGATCGGGACCCCACGTCCTTTGCCAGAAGTCATCGCCTCGTCTAGCCACGGCTATTAAGAAATCGGCGATCGGGTTCGCCTCCTCCCTCGTTAAGGGGTGGGGAGATGGATTCGTCGTCGGGATCAACTGCCCGATGAGTTGCCATCCCTCGCGGCCCTGCTCCACTTGTTCCGGAGTCGCCCCAATTTCTGACGAGCCGGAGTCTGTACCGACCGCGATCTGGCGCGTGATCTCAATCAAACGCTTCTGTGTCTCCTCCAACCCGCCGCGCGATGGGGAGAGGGCTTGCTCCAAACCGACCGCGGCGGTTTCTGCCGACTGGCTGCGGAGGTGTTGGGAGGCCAGCGGGGTGGCGGAGACAGTCGTCGCGAGGGTCAACACCGTCACCGCGGCTGCGGCGCGCATCATGGACAAGGTCATAGCCGGAGTATACCCGTTCATCGCGGAAAAATCAAGAAATTAACTATCAATATTGTTCGTTTAACCGTGCGGTTTTGGCGGGTTCGCCTTGGCGTCCAACAGATCCTTCAGCTCCTCCATGAATTGGCCGACATCCTTGAAGGAGCGGTAGACGCTGGCGAACCGGACGTAGGCCACCTCGTCGAGGCCATGCAGGGCCTTCATGAGCCGCTCCCCGATCTCCTGTGACGTCACTTCCTTCTCAAATTCCTGCGCGAGGGCCTGCTCCAACTGATCGGCGATCACCTCCACCTGCTCTGTGGAGACCGGCCGCTTCTCGCAGGCCCGGTGGAGTCCATTCAAGATCTTCTGCCGGTCAAACGGCTCGCGGCGGCCATCCTTCTTGACCACCATTAGCGGGTGCTCCTCGATCCGCTCATAGGTCGTGAAGCGGCGGCCACACTTGAGGCACTCGCGGCGGCGGCGGATCGTCTCCCCTTCCAGCGACTCGCGGGAGTCCACCACCTTATCCTCGACGTTGCGGCAGGCGGGACACTGCACCGCTAGACCCTCCCCCCGGCCGCGGCTCGCAGCGTCGGATAGAGCGGGAACGCTTCCGCCAGCTGGCCCACCTCGGCGCGCACGGCGGCGAGCGCCGTCTCGTCGGTCCGCTGGGTCAGCGCGTGATCAATGAGCTGGGCGATCCGGCGCATCTCCGGCTCCCGCATCCCGCGGGTCGTAATCGCAGGGGTGCCCAGGCGGATGCCGCTGGCGACCGCGGGGGGTCGCGTGTCAAACGGGATCGCGTTCTTGTTCACCGTGATCCGGACCTTGCCGAGAATGTCGGAGGCGTCGCGGCCGGTGATCTCGCGGGCGCCGACGTCGAGCATCACGAGGTGATTGTCCGTCCCGCCGGAGACGAGGCGCCACCCGGACGCCGTCAGCGCCGCCGCGAGGGCCCGGGCATTCGCGACGATTTGCCGCTGATAGCTCTTGAATTCTGGGGTGAGGGCCTCTTTGAGCGCGACCGCCTTGCCCGCGATCACGTGCATGAGCGGCCCGCCCTGCACGCCGGGGAACACCGTGGCGTCAATCTTCTTCGCGAAGGCGGCGCGGCAGAGAATCAACCCGCCGCGGGGCCCGCGGAGCGTCTTGTGCGTGGTCGTCGTCACGAATTCCGCGTGCGGCACCGGGCTCGGGTGCACCCCGGCCGCGACGAGCCCGGCAAAATGGGCCATGTCCACGAAGAGGACGGCGCCAACGCTGTCGGCGATCGCCCGGAACTTGGCGAAATCGAGCTCACGGGGATAGGCGGAGTAGCCGGCGAGGAGCATCTTCGGGCGATGCTCCTTCGCGAGGGCCGCCACCTCGTCGTAATTGATCCGCTCGGTCTGCTGATCCACGCCGTACGGGACAATCTTGAACAACTGCCCGGAGAAATTCTTTGGGTGGCCGTGCGTCAGGTGCCCGCCATGGGCCAGATTCATGGCCAGCACCGTGTCGCCGGGCTGGAGCGCCGCCAGATAGACCGCGAGATTCGCCTGCGAGCCAGAGTGGGGCTGGACATTCGCGTGCTCGGCCCCGAACAGCTGCTTCGCCCGCTCGATCGCCAGTCGCTCGACGACATCCACGTGCTCGCACCCGCCATACCAGCGGGCGCCCGGATATCCCTCAGCGTACTTGTTGGTGAGGACCGAGCCCTGGGCCTCGAGGACGGCCACGCTGGTGAAATTTTCGCTGGCGATCATCTCGAGGTGGTCGTGCTGGCGCCGCACCTCGTCCTGGACCGCCTGATAGATGTCGGGATCCACGCGCTGCAAATCGCTCACGATGACGGACTCCTTCGGTGACAGTAGCGGGTTTCAATTTGCTGGATTTGCTGCACCCGGCGGGCGTGCCGGCCCCCCGCAAACGGGGTGGCGAGCCAGGTCTCAACGATCCGGCGGGCGCGCACGGGGGTCAGCGCGACGGCCCCCAGGACGAGCACGTTGGTATCGTTGTGCTCGCGGGATTTCTTCGCGACTGCCAGGGTCGAGACGACCGCGGCCCGCACGCCGGGGACCTTGTTCGCGGCGATCGCCATCCCCACCCCGCTCTTGCACAGGAGAATGCCGCGCGCGGCACGCCCGCGGGAGACCGCCACCGCCACCCGCTCGGCGTACCGCGGATAGTCACACGGCCCGGGGCGGTGGGTGCCGAGATCGCGGACGCGGTGGCCGGCTCGGGCAAGCGCGCGGCCGAGATCCCGTTTGAGGAGGTACCCGCCGTGGTCGGCCCCGAGCGCGATCGTCATAACGTCTGGGCGAGCCATGCGACAACGCGCACCACCCCCGCCTTAATCGTCTCGAGGCACCGCTGATAGACCCCCAGCGGCTGCCCGATCGGATCTGGAATATCGAGATCGTCCACCGGGCCGGGGGCATCGAATTCCTGCAGCAAGAACGTCTTCGGGGCGGCCTCCGGATGACGACGGATCAAGACTTCACGATGCATCCGATCCATCACGAGAATGAGATCCGCCTTCCGGACAAGGTCCGGGGTCACCGGCTGGGAGATATGGCCGGCGACGTCGATCCCTTCACCGGCCATCACCTCCACCGTCTCCGGGGTCGGGCCCATGCCGCCGACCGTCCCCAATCCGGCGGAGAGGATTTGCATGTCCGTCCGGTCTTTCAAATAAGCGCGCAGCAATCCCTCCGCCATGACGCTCCGGCAGCTGTTTCCGGTGCAGACGCAGAGGATTTTCCGCGTGTGTTTCGGCGACACGGACGCGGTCATCGCCGCGTCCGAATCGCGGTCTCGATCGCTTGACATTGGGCTCCTGCACGCAAAATTTTCGGCGGGGTCACGGTACAATCCACCACCGTCGAGGATTCCCCGAGTTGGGTCGGGCCCCCATCCAACACGTAGTCCACATCCGCGCCCAGCGCCTGTGCCACCGCCTCGGCTGTCGTCGGTGGCGCCTGGCCGGCCCGGTTGGCGCTGGGGGCGATCACCGGCACGTTCGTCGCCACGAGCAGGGCCTCCGCCACTGGATGCCGCGGCACCCGCAACCCGACGGTGCCCCCTTCCGCACGGGCCACGACGAGCGTCAGCGGCCCCGGCCAAAACTGCTGGCTCAGCGCCTGGGCGATCGCTGGCCACTTGATCGCCATCCGCTCCACGAGCGCCGCGGAGGCCAAGTGAATCGTAAAGGGTTTCTGTTTGGGGCGTCCCTTGACCCGGCAGAGGCGCTCGACCGCCCGGATATCATCGGCCCGGGCGCCAAGGCCGTAGACTGTCTCCGTCGGGAATGCGACCAACCCGCCCGCTCGCAAACAGGCGGCCGCCTCTTCAATAACGAGCGGGTCCGGCGCCTGCGCATCCACCGTCAGGCGCCGCGGGCGCCGCTCAGCCATGCGACCGTCGCACCACGCGGTCTTTCGCCTCAACCGCCTGGCGCATCTGGGTTTTCATCGCCACCAACTGCTGGGCCAGCCGGCGATCGCCGAGTGCCAAGATTTGCACCGCGAGGATCCCCGCGTTCTTGGCGCCCCATTTGCCGATGGAGACGGTCGCCACCGGCACCCCTGGCGGCATCTGGAGGGTCGCGAGGTACGCGTCGGTTCCCTGGAACACCGTGCCGGTCAGCGGCACGCCAATCACCGGGAGGGTGCTGTGAGCGGCCAGCACGCCGGCCAGATGCGCCGCGCCGCCGGCCCCCGCGATGAGCACTCGGATGCCCCGTGCCTTCGCGGTTTTGGCGTAGCGGGCGGTCGCCTCCGGCACGCGATGGGCCGAGAGCACACGCAGTTCGTAGGGGACCCCGCACGCCTTGAGCACCGCGGTCGCTTCCCGCATCACCGGCAAGTCCGAATCGCTGCCCATGAGAATGCCGACCAGTGGCTTTGTCGCCATGCTTACACCTTTGCCTGTTGCGGGTCGCGTGCCAGGGCGCGCGCCCCGATGTCCCGTCGGTACTGCATCCCCTCAAAATGGATGCCGCCGACCGCCTCGTACGCCCGGCGGATCGCCTCCGATAACGTCGCGCCGAGGGCCACCACGTTGAGCACTCGGCCGCCAGCCGTCACCCACCTCCCGTCCTGCCGGCGCGTGCCGGCATGAAACAGATAGGTATCCGGCCGCGCGGCGGCCGCCTCGAATCCTGCGATGGTCTGGCCGGTCACCGGCTTCCCGGGATAGCCGGCCGCGGCCAGCACGACGCAAACGCATGGGCGCGGATCCCACTCCAGCGCGATGGTCCCCAGCTCGCCGCGCGCGGCCGCGAGCAGAACCCCAGCCAGATCGCTGCGGAGCCGCGGGAGAATCGCCTGCGTTTCCGGGTCGCCGAAGCGAACGTTGTACTCCAACACCTTCGGACCGTCCGCGGTGATCATCAACCCCGCGTAGAGCGCCCCGGTGAACGGCATCCCTTCCGTCGCCAAGCCCTCGACGGCTCGCTGTATCACCTGACGCCCGGCCATCTCTCGAATCACCGGCGTCACCACCGGCGCCGGCGAATAGGCCCCCATCCCGCCGGTATTCGGCCCCGTATCCCCATCGCCGATCCGCTTGTGATCCTGTGCCGACTCGAGCAACAGAACCTGCCGGCCATCAGCGATCCCGATCAGAGAGGCCTCGGCTCCCGCAAGCCGCTCTTCGAGCACCACTTGCCGCCCGGCGTCGCCGAACGCACGGTCAATGAGCATCGTGCGGGCCGCCTCGATCGCCTCGGCCGCGGAGGTGCTGACCACGACTCCCTTGCCCGCCGCGAGTCCGTCGGCCTTCACCACGTACGGCTGCGGGGTCCGCTCGATGTAGGCCTTGGCCTGCTCAAAATCGGTGAAGGCCGCGTGTCGCGCGGTCGGAATCCCCTGCCGCACCATGAACAATTTTGCGAATGCCTTGCTTCCCTCGAGCTGCGCGGCCTGTTGCGTCGGCCCGAAGATTACGAGCCCTGCGGAGCGGAATCGATCCACAACACCGGCCACCAGTGGCCCCTCCGGCCCGACGACCGTCAGGTCGATCCGCTCCTGACCCGCGAAGGCCACGAGCGCCTCGACCGCGTCGGCGGCGATCGCCACGCAAGTGGTCCTCGGCAGCTGCGCGATCCCGTCGCTCCCTGGGGCCACGAACAGGCGATCCACCTGCGGGCTCTGCGTCAACTTCCAAGCCAGCGCCTGCTCGCGGCCACCGGCGCCCAGGAGGAGCACCTTCACGCGACGACCACCTCGCGCGCGCCGCGCCCCACGGTCCCGATCGGCCAGGCCGGCACACCGGCCCGCTTGAGCGTCTGCAGAGCGCGACCCACGGCGGCGGGGGGGACCACGGCGATCATCCCGATCCCCATGTTGAACGTCCGGTACATCTCCCGGTCGGTCAGATGGCCGGCCCGCTGAACCCGTTGGAAGATCTCCGGCACCTGCCAGGCCCCTCGACGAATGCGCGCCGCCGTGCCGGCCGGCAGGATGCGCCCGAGCTTTTCTTGAAAGGCCCCGCCGGTGATGTGCGCCAATCCATGCACCGGGACGCGCTGAATGAGGGTGAGGGCCGGCATCACGTAGAGACGGGTCGGCGTCAACAACTCTGCGGCCCACCGTCGCAGTTGAACCTTCGACAACACTCGCTGCACCAACGTGTAACCGTTCGAGTGGAGTCCGCTGGAGGCGAGCCCGATCAGCACGTCCCCGGGGCGGATCGCCCGGCCGGTGATGAGCCGCTCCTTCGTCACCGCGCCGACGCAGAAGCCGGCCAGATCAAATTCGCCGCGCCGGTAGACGAGCGGCATCTCGGCCGTCTCGCCGCCGATGAGCGCGCACCGGGCCTCGCAACAGCCGCGCACGATCCCGCGCAGGATCGCGACCAGCACATCCGGGTCCACGCGTCCCGTCGCCACATAATCCAGGAAAAACCAGGGCTCGGCGCCGGTGCAGACCACATCGTTGGCATTCATCGCCACGAGGTCAATCCCCAATCCCTCGTACCGGTCCACGAGCCGCGCCAACGCCAGCTTCGTGCCCACCCCATCCGTCGAGGAGACCAGCAATGGCTGGCGGTTCCGACCGGCCGGCAGCGCCTGCCGCACATCGAAGATCCCGCCGAATCCGCCGATCTCCCCCAGCGCCCCCGGCCGCCGCGTCAACCGCACCAGCGGTTTGATCGCCTTCAAGAAATGGTTGGCGCGCGCCAGGCTGACCCCGGCGGCGGCGTAGGTGCGGGGACGCTTCACGTCTTCAATTCCCCCGTGGTCTTCCGTTCCAAAATGTACTTGTCCGCCTCGCCGCCGAACGGAATCGGGTAGCGGCCCGAGTAGCAAGCCGTGCAGTAGTGGGCCTGCGGCCCCTTGACCGCACCCAGCATCCCCTCGAGCGAAAGATAGCCCAGCGTGTCCACCTCGAGAAACTTCCGGATCTCCTCGAGGGAATGGGTGCAAGCAATCAACTCCCCGTGCGTCGGAAAATCAATCCCGTAAAAACAGGGGTGCTTGATCGGTGGACAGGAGACCCGCATGTGGATCTCGGTGGCGCCCGCGTCGCGGATGGATTTGAGCCGCGCCTTGCAGGTGGTGCCGCGCACGATGGAATCATCCACCACCACGACACGCTTCCCCTTGAGCACGGCGCGCACCGGATTGAACTTCACCTTCACGCGGAAATCACGTACGGACTGGAACGGCTGGATGAACGTCCGGCCGGCGTAGTGATTCCGCGCCATGCCGATCTCGAGCGGGAGGCCCGATTCATGCGCGTAGCCGATGGCGGCGGAGTTCCCCGAATCGGGGATCGCCATCACGAGATCCGCCGACGCCGGATGCTCGCGGGCTAATTGCCGCCCGAGCCGCTCGCGGACGAGATGGACCGATTCGCCGAAGATCACGGAGTCGGGCCGGGCAAAATAGACGTGCTCGAAGATGCAGTGAGACGGGGTGGCCGGCGCGAACGGCTTGAGCGAACGGATGCCCTGTTTACTCACAACCACGATCTCACCCGGTTCCAGCTCCCGGACGAACTCCGCGCCGATTAGATCGAGGGCGCAGGTCTCCGAGGCGAGCACCGTCGAGGCACCGAGCCGCCCGAGACAGAGCGGGCGGAACCCGTTCGGATCACGCACGCCGATGAGCTCCTCCTCACGCAGGATGACGAGCGAGAAGGCCCCGCTGATCCGCTGCAGCGAATCCACGAGGGCGTCCTCAAACTGCCGGAAGGTCGGACGGGCCATTAGATGGAGAATCACCTCGCTGTCCACCGTGGTCTGGAAGATCGAGCCGTGCGCCTCCAGCTCATCGCGCAGAAGCCAGGCGTTGATGAGGTTCCCGTTGTGGGCGATCGCCAGCGACCCGCGGGAATAATCCACCTGCAGCGGCTGTGCGTTTTTCAGATGGCTGGAGCCAGTGGTCGAGTAGCGTGTGTGGCCGATCGCCGACGCACCCTTGAGGTCTGCGAGGCGCTCCTCGCGGAACACGTCCTCCACGAGCCCCATCCCGCGGAACCCGCGCAGCACCTTCCCGTCGCTCACCACCATGCCGGCCGATTCCTCGCCGCGATGCTGGAGGGCGTACAACCCCAAGTGGGTCAGGCGGGCGGCGTCCGGATGGTTGAAAATACCAAAGAGCCCGCAGTATTCCTTCACCTCATCGCTCATAGATGCCTTTCCGCCCAACGCACGCCGTTCCGAAAGATCTGTAAGCCGTCTCCCTCGGCTTTCCGCGAATCCCGTGTCCAGCGAGGATGGTGCGTCGGCGCCACGTGCCGCTCCGGATGCGGCATGAGGCCGAAAATTCTCCCAGTCGGGTCACAAATGCCGGCGATGTTGCCGACCGACCCATTCGGATTCCACGGGTAGCCCCCCTCCCGTTCCGACGGATCCACGTAGTGGAAGACGATCTGCCCGAACCCGACGAGCTGCTCCAACACCGACGGGTCGCGGGGGACAAACTTCCCTTCGCCATGGGCCACCGGGAGCTCGACCGTCTCATCGAGCCCCTGGGTCCAGACGCAGACGTTGAACTCCGGCTTCAGGTAGACCCAGCGATCCTCAAACCGGCCTGACTCATTCCAGGTCAGCGTCACGTCCGGCGGGGCCCCCACCTGCCCGCGCGGCAGAAGCCCCGACTTCACCAGAATTTGGAAGCCGTTGCAGATGCCGATCACCAACGTGTTGGCCTGCACGAACTTCTCCAGCGCGTCGCGCAGGCGCGACGTCAGCTCGTTGGCCGCAAGCTTCCCGGCCGCGACGTCATCCCCGTAGCTGAAGCCGCCGGGGAGGGCGAGAATCTGGTAGTCGCTGAGCCGCTTCGTTTGTGTCGCCAGCTCCTGAACATGCACGGCGTCGGCCTGCGCCCCGGCCTGCGTGAAGGCGAACCGCGTCTCCTCGTCGCAATTCGTCCCGGGCGCCCGCAGCACCGCCACGCGTACCTGCGCCATCAGAAGTAGGCCTCCAACGGCTGCTGCCACGTGCGCTTCAAGTCGTCCAGCAGCGCCTGCGCCACGGGCTGGCCGGCGTGGCCGAAGACCGTCAGCATGGACTCCTCAACGGTATCCCCGATCATCGCGTGCGGCACCGGGCCGAGGATCTGCTCAAACGCCGCCTGGTCCTCCCGCGCCACCTCTACAAGGAATCGAGAGGGGGATTCGGAGAAGAGGCAGACGTCATCCGCCAGCGCTCCCTCAGTCGGCACCGACACCAAGCGGATCCGCGCGCCGACGCCGCCGGCAAAGGCCATCTCGGCGGCGGCCACACCGAGGCCCCCTTCTGAACAATCGTGGCAGGCCTTCACGAGCCCCGCGGCCGTGGCCCGGCTCATCGCCTCGAACACCGCGCGGCCTCGGGCAGTCTCCACCGTCGGCACCCCTGTCCCGATCGCACCGTGCAACGCATAATAGGCCGACCCGCCGAGCTCTGGTTTGGTCAGCCCGACCAGGTAGAGGGCGTGGTCCGGGGCTTTCAGATCCATGGAGACGGCCTTTGTCGCGTCCGGCATGATGCCGATCGCTGAGATCAAGAGCGTCCCGGGGATTGACAATGTCTCCCGACCCGCGCGATATTCATTGTGCAAGCTGTCCTTCCCCGAGATGAACGGGGTCCCGTAGGCCTTCGCCACGTCGTAGCAGCCGAGCGCCGCCCGCACGAGCGAGCCGAGGATCTCCGGGCGGTTCGTGTCGCCCCAGCAAAAGTTGTCGAGCAACGCCACGCGCTCGAGGGAGCCGCCGACCGCGATGATCTGACGCAACGCTTCGTCAATCGCCGCCGCCGCCATCCAATAAGGATCGAGATCGCCGTAGCGGAAATTGATTCCGTTCGAAAGGATAATCCCACGCGGCGATGCCAGATTCGGCCGCACAATCGCGGCATCCGACGGCCCGTCCTGCCGCGCGCCGACGAGCGGCTTGAGCGCACTGCCTCCTTGCACCTCATGGTCGTACTGGCGGATGATCGGCTCTTTGCTGCAAATGTCCCATCGCGCGAGGAGTTTGAGGAGGGTCGGCGTCAGGTCGGTCGGAGCCGCGATGGCCGCTACTGACAGTTTCGGCGGCACCCAGCAAGCTGGTCGTGGACTCAATGGCAATCCGCGATGCAGAAATTTCATATCAAGATCCGCCACCTGGACGTCATGGTAGAAAAGTTCAAGATGGCTTGTGTTTGTAAAGGTGCCGATGACCGTCGCCTCAACCTGATGCTTGCGACAAACGGCCTGCAGCGCTTCCCACCGGTCAGGTGGAACGGCCAACACCATTCGCTCCTGGGCTTCGGAAATCCAGATCTCCGTGTAGGAGAGATCAGCATACTTGAGAGGGGCCTTCTCAAGATCTACCCGTACCCCGCAGGATTCACCGAGCTCCCCGACTGCACTCGAGAGACCACCGGCGCCGCAATCCGTGATCGCCGTAAACAACCCAGCATCGCGGGCCTCAAGGATGGCATCCGCGAGCTTCTTCTCCGTAATCGGATTGCCAATTTGGACGGCGGTCGATGAAACCTTTTCCGACTCCGGTGTTAACGCCTCGGAAGAGAACGTCGCTCCATGGATACCGTCACGACCGGTCCGTCCTCCAGCGACAACAATTAATTCGTTGGGGAGAACAATCTTTTCGATGTCATTGACGTGTCCTGCCAACACGGGTAGCACACCTACGGTCCCACAGAACACGAGAGGATTCCCTACGAACCGTTCATCGAAGAGCACGGCTCCGTTCACGGTCGGGATCCCCATTTTGTTTCCGTAATCTCTAACGCCAGCGATCACCCCCTGCATGATCCGTTTCGGGTGGAGCACACCAGGTGGGAGCCGTTCAGCAACCAAGTCGGGCGGGGCAAAACAAAAGACATCGGTGTTGGCAATTGGTTTGGCTCCTCTCCCCGCACCAAGGATGTCGCGAATGACACCCCCCACCCCGGTATTCGCTCCGCCGAACGGCTCGATCGCCGATGGATGGTTGTGTGTCTCAACCTTGAAACAGACAGCCGTGTTTTCATCAAACTCAATGATGCCCGCATTATCCCTGAAGACTACAAGACACCACGGTTTTTTAAGTTCGTAGGTCACGGCGGCGATCGTTGACTGCAAGAGGTCATCGATCACGCGTTTTTTGCCCCTCTCATCCGAATAAACGATCTTCCTACGAAACGTCTTGTGCTTGCAATGCTCCGACCAGGTCTGGGCGAGCGTTTCCAACTCCACATCGGTCGGCTCCCGCTTGAGCCCGCGGAAATGGGTTTGGATCGCCCGCATCTCCTCGAGGGAGAGGGCGAGTTGGGCGCGGGCGCTGAGCTGCTGCAGCTGAGTATCGGTGGCGGTCGACAACGGGACAGTGACCGGCTGTGTGATACGCGGCGGGGCGGCCTCGCGACGAACCAGCAGCGTGGGGAGCGACTCCGCGGTCACCACCACCTCGATGACGGGGTTGACGAGAAGTTCCTGCGTGATTGTCTCGAGGACGCCCGGCGGCAGGGTGCCGCGAATCGTGTAGGCCTTCGCCGTGTGGACCGCCTCCAGGCCGGCGATCCCGAGATCCACCGCTCCCTTCAGCACGGAGGCCTCCCATGGATCCATCACGCCGGGGCGCGCGGCCACCTCGATCGTCGAACAGCTGGTACAGGGCGTCCAGCCGTCGACGCTCACGGTCTCCGAGGTCTGGGTAATCGGGTCGGTCAACGCCTCGCGGGCCAGCCGCTCAATCGCCGTCGGGGTGAGCGCACCAACGAGATAATAAACCTGGGCGATCGCCACCGACGCCACGCCCTGAATCCCGAGATCGGCAATCTGGGCCTTGAGTCCCTCGGCGGCGGCATCCACCATCCCCTCGTTGTAGGAGACCGCCACACGCCAGGCGGCGCGCGTCGTCGGAGCGGTCGCGGCCATCGCGGTCGTCACAATCCGAGCCGCTGGAAAATCTCCCGGACGTGCCGGGTGTGGCGTTGCAAATCAAAACAGGCGGTGAGCTCACGGGTGGAGAGATGCCGGCGCACATCCTGGTCGGCCAGAAGCAGGGTCCGGAATTCGGCGCGCGATTGCCAGGCCCGCATCGCATTGCGCTGGACCAGCTTGTAGGCCGCGGGCCGGGTGAGCCCCTTGTGCATGAGCGCCAGCAAAACCGACTCGGAATAGATCAGCCCGCGCGTCAACTCCACGTTGGCCCGCATCCGGGCCGGATAGACGGTCAGCCCCCGCAGGATTCGCGTCAAATCCGCGAGCATGAAATCGAGGAGGCAGGTCGCGTCCGGCAGCATGATGCGCTCGACGGACGAGTGGGAAATGTCTCGCTCGTGCCAGAGAGGAATGTTCTCGAGCGAGGCCATCGCATAGCCGCGCAGCAGCCGCGCCAGCCCGCTGATCCGTTCGCAGGAGACCGGGTTCCGCTTGTGCGGCATCGCCGAGGAGCCGGTCTGCCCGGCCTCGAACGGCTCCTCCGCCTCGAGCACCTCGGTCCGCTGGAGATGCCGGATCTCCGTCGCGATCCGCTCCAGCACCCCACCGATAATCGCGAGTCGGCAGACGAAGACGGCATAGCCGTCGCGCGGCACGACTTGCGTGGAGATGGGGGCCGGAGTGAGTTTTAATTTCCGGCAGATGTAGCGCTCCACCTTGGGCGAGAGATGGGCGTAAGTGCCGACCGCGCCGGAGATCTTGCCGACCGCCACCCACTGCCGGGCATTGGTCAGCATGAGCCGCGTGCGGGTCAGTTCGGCATAGGCCAGCGCCAGCTTGAGTCCGAAGGTGGTCGGCTCGGCATGGACCCCATGCGTCCGCCCAATGCACAGGGTGTCGCGATAGCGACGAGCCTGCCGCTTGATGACCGCCAGCAACTCGTCCAGATCCTCCAGCAGAATGTCCGCCGCATCGGCCAGCTGTGTCCCGGTCGCGGTATCGAGCACGTCGCTGGAGGTCAGCCCCAAGTGGAGAAATCGGGCATCAGGCCCGAGGGATTCAGCAATGGTATTGAGGAAGGCGACGACGTCGTGCTTCGTCTTGGCTTCGTGTTGATTGACGCGGGCGGGGTTGACGCGGGCGGCGCGCCGGATCCGTCGGTAGGCCGCGGCCGGGACCTTCCCCAATGTCACAAGCGCTTCACAGGCAAGGAGTTCCACTTCCAGCATCCGCTGAAAGCGTGATTCATCGGTCCAGACCCGCCGCATGGCGGGGCGTACATAGCGGCTGATCATCGGGGCCCCCGGAGACCTACGATTATAGCGGATTCCAACGGTGCCGTCAATGGGGCGCGGCGTCATCGTCCGGCCTGTGACGAGGACGGGAAAGAAATTTACTCAGGCACAGCCAGCGGCGCAGGCAACGGGTACTTCGGCCAGCGGCGGCGCGGCTTCAGCAGAAATCCAGACGGGGTGGCGTAGAGCACCACCTCTTTCTGAGGATCGCAGGCGATGAACACCGCGCCCCCGTAGACCGCCTCGACGCCGGGGATCCATCCTTGCGCGCGATGGAGCCACCGCCAGAACCAATCGGAGCCGCCATTCATCTCGTAGACGGTGTGCGGCCCGGCCGCCTGCCGCGCGGCCGAGGCATAGCGCCCTTCGAGGCGCGTGATTTTGTAGCAGGTCCGAAAGCCCGCCAACTGCGCCCAGCCGCGCCAGACCAGCACGTCGCCGCTGACGCTCCATTGATCGCCGTAGATCTGATAGATTTGCGCCGGGCCCAGACGGCCGCGCAGGAAGGGCCGGTAGACAAGCCGGTACTCATCGGCGCGCATCGGGGAGGGCCAACATTCGACCAGGGCGACGATGTCGCGGTGGGTGAACACCTGATAGGTCCGCAGCGCCCCCCAGATCGCCGCAACCGCCAGACCGAGTGAGAGCGCGGTGACCACGATCGCCACCCAGAGTACCCGTCGCATCGGGCTCACCCTCCCAGGTAGGCGGCCTTGACCGCCGGATCCTGCTGCAAATGGGCCGCCGTTCCCTCGAGCACGACGCGGCCCGCCGCCATCACGTAGCCCCGCCGCGCGATCCGGAGCGCCTGGTACGCATTCTGTTCGACGAGCAGCATCGCGACCCCCTGCGCGTGGATTTGCTGGATCACGGCGAACACCTGCGCCACCGCTTTTGGCGCCAAGCCGAGCGACGGCTCATCCAGCAAGAGGAGCCGTGGGCGCGCCATCAGCCCCCGCGCTAACGCCAACATCTGCTGCTCGCCGCCCGAGAGGGTCCCGGCCAACTGCCGGCGACGCTCGCGTAACACCGGGAACCAAGCCCAGGTTTGCGCCACCGCGTCGTCCAGCTGATCCGAGGGGGGCCGGCTGAACGCCCCGAGCCGCAGATTCTCCTCCACCGTCAAGCGCGGAAAGACGCGACGCCCCTCCGGCACATGCACAATCCCCTGCTGCACGACGCGCTCGGACAGCGGGGCCAATGGCGCTCCGTGCCACTCAACCTGTCCACCAACGATGGGAGCGATCCCGGAGATCGCCATGAGCGTCGTGCTCTTCCCCGCCCCGTTCGCCCCGAGGAGGGCCACAATCTCGCCGGGGCCCACCTCCAGCGACACCCCCTTGAGCACTTCGATCGCGCCGTAGCGCACGCGCAGACCGCGGACGGCGAGCATCACCCCACCATCTGCCTTACCCGCCGAAGGCGGGGCGTTCGGAGAACGCCGGCCCGCAGGGCCAAAGTCAGGTGGTGGGGTCATGAGTCCTTCGGCCCGAGGTAGGCCTCGATGACCGCGGGATCCTGCTGGACCGCGGCCGGCGGCCCCTCCGCAATCTTCTCGCCATAATCCAGCACCATCACCCAGTCGGAAATCGGCATCACCACCTGCATGTCATGCTCGATCAACAAGAGGGTCATCCCTTGCACTTTCAAGTCACGCAGGAACGCCATGAGGTCGCGTTTTTCCCCGGTGGTCAGCCCGGCCGCCGGCTCATCGAGCAGGATCAACTGCGGCTCGGAGGCCAGCGCCCGCGCCAGCTCCAGTCGCCGCTGCAGGCCGTACGGCAAGTTCATCGCCAGCTGGTCCGCCATCGTGCCCAGCCCCACCTGCTCGAGCAACCGGTGCGCCCGCTCCGCCGCCCACTGCTCCTCGCGGCGCGCGGCCCCCGGCGGCCACAACGCGTCGAGGAGTGTGGCCTGCGTGCGGCCGTAGGTGCCCACGAGGACATTGTCGAGGGCGGTCATGTTCGCAAAGAGGCGGATGTTCTGGAAGGTGCGACTGATCCCGCACTGCGCCACCTCGTGCGGCGGCAGCCCAATGAGCGACTCCGTCGGATTCTGGCCGAACCCGATGCGGCCCGCCTGCGGGCGCACCACGCCCGTGATGCAGTTAAAGAGCGTGGTCTTCCCCGCCCCGTTGGGCCCGATGACGCTGGCGATCGTCCCGCGCTCGATCGTGAAGCTCACCCGGTCGAGCGCCGCCACCCCACCGAAATGGTGAGTCAACCCGTCAACGTGCAGCAGTCCCACGAGTCACCAGACGAGTTGGTCACAATGCCACTAGCGTGAGCCATGAACGCGCAGCTCCCGCTGAATTTGCCGAGACCCCAGCAACCCCTGCGGCCGGAATCGCATCATGAGGATGAGGGTGGCTCCGAACAAGAGGATCCGATAGGCCATAAATTCCCGCAGCAACTCCGGCAGGACGGTCAGGGCCACCGCGCCGACGATGGCCCCCAGCGGATTCCCGAGACCGCCAAGCACCACCATCGCGAGCACCATGACCGACAACACGAAATCAAAACTATCCGGTGTGATTGTCCCCTGCTTCGCCGCAAAGACGCAGCCAGCCACTCCGCCGATCGCTGCCCCGACCCCGTGGGCCAGCAATTTCAACCGCACCGGGTTGATCCCCATGCATTGAGCCGCCAACTCATCCTCGCGAATGGCCGCCCAGGCCCGGCCGATGCGGGACGCCGCCAACCGCCACGACACCCAAACCGCCGCCCCGACGAGCGCCAATGTCAGCCAATAGTACGGGGCGGAGGCGACGCCGAAATCGTAGCGCCCGAGGGAGGGATTCGCAATGCCGAGGAGCCCATTCGGGCCGCCGGTCCATCGCTCCAGATTCGTCACCGTCAATCGGACGATCTCGCCGAACCCCAACGTGACGATCGCCAGGTAATCGCCGCGGACCCGGATCGCCGGCAAGCCGAGGATGAGGCCCGCCAGTCCGGCCACCGCGGCGCTCAACGGCAACCCCACCCAGAAATTCACTCCCCAATGGAGGTTGGCCAACGCGTAGGTGTAGGCGCCGATCGCGAAGAACGCCGCGTAGCCGAGATTCAGAAGCCCCACGAAGCCGACGATGATGTTGAGTCCGAGGGCGAGGAGGGCGTAGAGCCAGGCGGTCGTCAACACATCCAGATGGTACGGATTCGGGTCGAGGAACGGCAGGAGCAGGAGTGCGAGCCCCGCCACCAGACCGCCCCAACGGCGCCTCATGCGCGCTCCGCCACTCGCTCCCCGAGCAGCCCGCGCGGGCGGCACAACAGCAGGACGACGAGGACCAGGAACGCCAGCGCGTTCTTCCATTGCGAGGAGACGTAGCCGGCCCCGAGCCCCTCGATCAACCCCAGGACGAATCCTCCGACCATTGCTCCCGGAATATTCCCGATCCCGCCGAGGACCGCGGCGGTGAACCCCTTGAGCCCCGTCAGATAGCCGTCATGAAAATTGATCGTGCTGTACTGGAGGCCGAACAACACCCCGCCGACGCCGGCCAGCGCCGACCCGAGCACGAAGGTGAGCGCGATGACCCGGTCCACCGGAATCCCCATGAGCCGCGCAGCCAACGGGTCCTGCGCCGTCGCCAGCATCGCCTGGCCCCACCGCGTGCCGCGGATCAGCGCGCGCAGGCCCAGCATCATCACCACTGCCGTCACCACCATCAGCCCATGCATCCCGGTCACCGTGACGTGTCCACAGGACCATTGCAGCGCCGGCAACGGATTCGGCACGTAGCGATCCTTGGCCCCGTACCCGAGCATCACGGCATTCTGGAGCACCAGGGAGACGCCGATCGCGGTGATAAGAGCGGTGAGTTTGGGGGCGCGCCGCAGAGGACGGTAGGCAACGCGTTCAATGCCCCACCCGAGGAGGCCGCAGCCGACCGCCGCCGCCACCCCCATAACGAGGACCCACCCGAGGCCGCTCAGTCCGTGGCAGGCGCCGCTGACGCCGGCGACGAGCAGCACGGTCGCGCCGAGGTAGGCCCCCAGCATGAACACTTCGCCGTGGGCGAAATTAATGAGTTGGATGATGCCGTAGACCATCGTGTAGCCGAGGGCGATCAGGGCGTACACGGCGCCGAGGGTGATCCCGTTGACGAGCTGCTGGAGGAGAACCGCCTGCCAGGTCACCGGCGGGGGAGGTTTACGTCGAATCCACGGTCTTCAGGAAATGAAACTGCCCATCGTGAATCGTGAAGATCCCGATGGTGCGCAAGGTCGTGTCCCCGTGCGCATCGAAGCGGTGGGTACCGAGGATTCCCTGATAGGCGCCCAGCTGCCGCATCGCCGCCAGGACCGCGGCCCGATCGGCCCGCCCCGCCGCGCGAATCACCTGCACCGCCAGGCGCGTCGCCTCGTAGGCGTACCCGGAATAGGCCCCGACCCGCCCGTAACGGCGCTCGTAGGCCTCGAGAAACACGTGCGCCGTCGGCACGCTGTGGATGTCGGCCCCGAGCGCGGTCAGGTAGACCCCCTCGGCCGCCGCTGGCGTGGCCAGCGTGATCAAGGTCGGCTCGTACAGGCCATCGCCGCCGAGAAACTTGGTGGTCATCTGGAGCGCGGCCCGCTGCTTGATAAGTGTGGCCGCCTCCGGGAACATTCCGGCAAAGTAGATGAGATCCGGGTTGAGCGCCTTGATCTTCGTCAGCAGCGGCGAGAAATCTTTTTCCCCCTGCGTGATCCCCTCGTGCCCTGCCACCTCGAGGCCCAGCGCCGTCGCCGTGCGCTCAAACTCATTCGCCAGCCCCCGCCCGTAGGTGGTCAAGTCATCAATGATAAAGAGGCGCCGCACCCCCAACGTCTCCTTGGCGAACCGCGCGGCGGCCGGTCCCTGGAGATCATCGGTCGCGCAGATCCGGTAGAAGGTGTCGAACCCTTGGCGAGAAATCTCGGGATTGGAGGAGACGGGATTGACCTGCAGGAGCTGCGCCTTCGCATAAATCGCGGCGGCCGGCTTGGTACAGCTGGAGTTCAGGTGCCCGACGACCGCCAGCACGTCAGGATCGGCAGCGAGCCGCTTAGCCATCGCCACCGCCTGCGCCGGGCTGTGCTGATCATCGAGCGGCACGAGCTCGATCCGGTAGCCCGGGATCACCGGGCTCTGGGCGGCCTCGGCGATCGCCAGCTCCGCGCCATGGAGCAGGTCCATGCCCTGCGCGGCGAGGTCTCCGGTGAGAGGCGCCACGAAGCCGATCTTGATGACGGGCTGGCGCGGCCCGCAGGAGACGAGGTGCCCGGCGACGAGGGTGAGCGTTGCTGCGCGCCACCAGCGACGAGCCGTCGGGGTCATGAGCGCCCGGGCGCTTACTTCCCCATCCCGACGCCTTGCGCGCGCTGAAACAGCTTCCCCTCGGTTTGGATCGAGGGGGCAATGATGATCTCGGTGCGCTGGAACTCGCGGATATTCTTGGCTCCGACGGACCCCATGCAGGTGACGATCGCCCCCATCAAATTCTGTGAGCCATCGTCGAGGCGGGCGGGGCCGAAGAGGATTTCTTCAATGGTGCCGGTCACGCCCACGCGAATGCGCGTGCCGCGCGGGAGATTCGCGTGCGGGGTGGCCATCCCCCAGTGAAACCCTTTCCCCGGCGCTTCCTTCGCGCGGGCGAAGGGGGAGCCGATCATGACGGCGTCCGAGCCGGCGGCAAACGCCTTGCAGACATCCCCGCCGGTGCGCATGCCCCCATCGGTGATGATCGGGACATAGCGGCCGCTTTCTTTGTGATAATCGTCGCGCGCGGCCGCGCAGTCCACGGTCGCCGTCACCTGCGGCACGCCGAGCCCAATCACCCCACGCGTGGTGCAGGCGGCCCCCGGCCCAATCCCGACGAGCACGGCATCCGCCCCCGCCTCCATCAACTCGTAGCAGACCTGATAGGTCACGCAGTTGCCGACGATCACCGGGATCGTCATCCGCTCGCAGAAGGTCGCGATGTCGAGGGTCTTGTACTCGCGGGAGAGGTGCCGGACCGTGGAGACCGTGGACTGGACGACGAAGACGTCGGCCCCGGCCTCCTGCGCGATCGGCCCGAATTCCTCGGCCCGCTGCGGGATGCCGCTCACGACGGCGGGGACCTTCGCCTTCTTGATCTCCTGGATGCGCCGGGCGATCAGCTTCGGCTTAATCGGCTCGCGGTAGATGCGCTGCAGGAGGGCGGTCGCCTTTTCCGGGCCCGCCTTGACCATCGTGGCGACCACCTCCTCGGGATGCTCGTAGCGGGTCTGCACCCCTTCGAGGTTGAGGACGGCGAGCCCACCCAACCGGCCGAAGGCGATCGCGAATTTGACATCCACGACGCCATCCATCGCCGAGGCGAGGATCGGCACGCGATACCGCTGCTCGCCGAGCTGCCAGCTGGGATCCACTTCGTTGGGATTGATCGTGGTGGTGCCGGGAACGAGGGCGATCTCGTCGAAGCCGTAGCAACGGCGGGCCTTGCGGCCCCGCCCGATGTAGTCACCCATGGACTGGTCCGCCTCGGTGAAGGGTTCGACTGCGCGTGTCAACTGATCGGTCGGCATACTGCGGAAAGAAGTTCCCCAAAAATAGCACGGGGGCCGCCCCCTGTCAATCAGAAAGCGGCCCCCAGTGTGAACGAACGCGCGGTGTTACTTGATGACGGCGAGGATATCGTCCTGGTTGATGATCAGGTACTCCTTGCCGTCCACCTTGACCTCATTGCCCGTATATTTGCCGAACAGAATCTTATCGCCCGGCTTGACGTCGGGGGTGACGGTCTTCCCGCTCGGCAGCATCTTGCCGCTGCCGACCGCGATCACGGCCCCTTCCTGGGGTTTCTCTTTCGCCGTGTCGGGCAGGATGATGCCCCCCTTCGACTTCTCTTGGGCCTTGAGGACTTCGATAATGACTTTATCGCCGATCGGTTTCAGCTGCATGGGCACCTCTTAATAGTCCATGCCGCCGCCATGCGGCGCGGCCGGTGGAGCCTTTTCCTTCTCGGGGATGTCGGTGACCAGACACTCGGTCGTCAGCAACAGCGCCGCAATGGACGCGGCGTTCTGCAGCGCCATGCGCGACACCTTGGCCGGATCAATGATCCCCGCATCAAACATCTCCACGTACTCTCCTGTGGCGACGTTGAACCCCTGAGACCCCTTGGCCTCCTTCACCCGCTGGACGATGACCGAGCCCTCGTAGCCGCCATTCTCGGCCAGCTGACGAATCGGCTCCTCGAGCACGCGGCGGACGATCTCCACCCCGATCTGCTCGTCGGCCTCCAGCTTCAGCTTCTCGAGCGCCGGCAGTGCGCGCAGGAACGCGACCCCGCCGCCCGGAACGATCCCTTCCTCGACCGCCGCGCGGGTCGCATGCAACGCATCCTCCACGCGCGCCTTCTTCTCTTTCATCTCGGTCTCGGTGGCCGCCCCAACCTTGATCACCGCGACCCCGCCGGAGAGCTTCGCCAGCCGCTCCTGCAGTTTCTCGCGATCGTAGTCGGAATCGGTCTCCTCAATCTGGGCCTTGATCTGCGCAATGCGCCCGTTGATCGCCGAAGTCTTGCCGGCCCCTTCGATGATCGTGGTATTCTCGCGGTCCACGGAGACCCGCTTGGCGCGGCCGAGATCCTCGAGCGTGATGTTCTCCAGCTTGATCCCGAGATCCTCGGTGATCGCGCGGCCGCCGGTCAATGCCGCGATATCCTCCAGCATCGCCTTGCGGCGATCGCCGTAGCCGGGGGCCTTCACCGCCGTGCAGGCCAACGTCCCGCGCAGCTTGTTCACCACGAGGGTGGCCAAGGCCTCCCCCTCAACCTCTTCCGCGACGATCAGGAACGGCTTGCCGGTCCGGGCAATCTTCTCCAGGAGGGGCAGCATGTCCTTCATCACGGAGATCTTCTTCTCGTGGATCAGGATGTAGGGATCCTCAAGGACCGCCTGCATCCGCTCGGAATCGGTGACAAAGTACGGCGAGAGATACCCCTGATCGAACTGCATCCCCTCGACGACCTCGGAGGTGGTCTCGATGGACTTGGCCTCCTCGACCGTGATCACGCCGTCCTTACCCACCTTCTCCATCGCATCGGCGATGCGCTGGCCGATGTCGGTGTCGCCGTTGGCCGCGAGCGAGGCGACCTGGGCGATCTCCTTCTTATCCTTCAATTGCTTCGAGAGCTTCTTGAGCTGCTCGACCACTGCCTCGACCGCCTTCGAGATCCCCCGCTGAATCGCCATCGGGTTGGCTCCGGCGGTGACGTTCTTGAGCCCCTCGCGGAAGATCGCCTCGGCCAGCACCGTCGCGGTGGTCGTCCCATCGCCTGCGGTGTCGCTGGTCTTGGAGGCGACTTCCTTCACCATCTCCGCCCCCATATTCTCAAAGGGATTCTCCAGCTCGATCTCCTTGGCGACGGTGACGCCGTCCTTGGTGATCGTCGGGGACCCGAACTTCTTATCGAGGACCACGTTGCGCCCCTTCGGACCCAACGTGACCTTGACCGCACGGGCCAATTGCTCGACCCCGCGCAGGATCGACCGGCGCGCTTCCTGATCAAATTGCAGTTGCTTGGGCATCGCTTATTTCTCCTTATGCTTAGGTGCGCTCGCGTGCTGAACCACCGCGAGGATATCCTCTTCCTTCACTAAAAGATACTCATCGGCCTGGTGGGTGACCTCCGTCCCGCTGTAGCGGGCGAACAACACTTGGTCCCCCACGTGAACCTCCGAGGGCTTGACCGAGCCATCTTCCAGGAGGCGGCCCTTGCCCACGGCAATGACCTTCCCCTCCTGCGGCTTCTCCTTGGCGATGTCCGGCAGGATAATCCCCCCCGCCGACTTCCCCTCTTGCTCAAGGAGTTTCACGACAATCCGATCTCCAACAGGGTGAATCGCCATCGATTGAGACTCCTCTTCTCCAACGAGTTGACGCCGATGTGCCGCGTAACTGACCTAGCAGCAGTCGAGCGCGGAATGTTTGGCAGTCAAACTTTTTGAGTGCTACAGGGGGTAGTATACCGCGGACGCTAAAATTGTCAAGTAGAAAATTTCAGATTTCTAGCACTTCTGTTGACTGAGTGCTAGTCAAGAGTAGCCGCGATGAGGGCAAGGCCGTCGAGCGTGAGGGTCGGATCCACGTGGGTGACGGTGCGGCAGTAAGGGGCAATGAAGGGGGCGTGGCCTCCGGTCGCCACCACTGGGACTCCCTTCGGTCGGCGGATCTTGGCCGCGGCTTTCAGCTTCGTCACCAGGCCGTCGCAGAGCGCCCCGTAGCCGTAGACCACCCCGCTGAGGATCGAGGAGGCGGTGTCGCGGCCCAGCACGACGCGCGGGGCGGTGAGCTCGATCCGCGGCAGGAGGGCGGCGCGGGTCGCCAGCGCCTCCAGCGAGATCTCGAGGCCCGGGGCGATCATGCCCCCCTCGTAGGCGCCGCGGGCGGAGACCAGATCGACGGTGATCGCCGTCCCGAAGTCGAGGATGAGCACCGGCGCCCCGTATTTCTTGCGGGCGGCCACCGCGTTGACGAGCCGATCCTGCCCCACCTGCGCCGGATCCCGGTAGCGGTTGCGGATCGGGGCACGAAGCCCGCCTTCACCGACGACGCGCGGGCGCGGCCGGCAGATGCCCCGGAGCGCGGCGACGACGCCGGCGGTGGCCTTCGGCACCACACTGGCGATTAGGATGCGCATCACCGAGGCCGGCGGTACACCCAGGCGATCGAGGAGCCCCCCGAGCGTGATCGCATATTCATCCACGGTGCGGGGAGAGTGCGTGGAGATCCGCCCGCTGGCGACCAACTGCTGCCGGTCGTAGACTCCGACGACGATATTCGTGTTGCCGACATCCATGGCGAGCAGCATAGCAGAGGTTATTGTAGCACGAAGGACAGTCGGTGGCGTGCGGCCGGATCAGCCGAAGAAACCGGCGAGGATGGCGCGGATCCGTTCAGTGGCAACGGCCTCGAGACCGGCATACCCTTCCAGATTCACCGCCGTCACCCGATCCGGATGGCTCAAGCCCCGCAAGATGATCGGCACGAGGACGCTGACCGACAGCGGCCGTGGCGCATCCAACCCCTCCACGCGCACGCTCCAGGGCAACGATACTCCGAGCGTGGGAGTGATTGTAAGGAGAGGAGTCGTCTCCGGAAAATAGCTAGGGGTTAAATTCGCCGTCGAATGCACCTGGATGCCATCGTAGCCGGTCACGTTCACCACCAGCCGCCGAATCTCCGCGAGCTGGTTGGGCGCCCCGCTGACCGGCAGGAAGTGGTAATCAACGAGCACAACCACCGGTTGCTGCTGGGTCTTCGCCGCGGCCACGACGGCCTCGATCGCCTCCCGATCCAGCCCCGCCGTCACCTGCTCCTCCATGCCCGAAGATGCATCGGTCCCAAACGCCTGTTGGAACCAGGCCTGGTCCGCCGGGGAAACGACCAACGGTTTCTCAAGCAGATCATCGGCCTCTTGCAACATCCCACGCTTACGCAATGTTTGGGCAAGGAGATGGGTGAGAATAGGGTTACCTGGGAATCGGGACAAGGCATCTCTGAGCAATGGCTCCGACTCGGGGTACTGCCCCAGGCCGTTGAAGGCCTGGGCGCGGACGATGTAGGTCTGGACGCCACGGGGGTCGAGTTGCAAGGCTTTCTCGGTGGTGGCCAGGGCCTCGGGGTAGCGGCGTCGTTGGACGAGAATGCTGGCTTTGGCCGTCAATGTGATGGGATTGTTCGGATTGATCTGCAGTGCCTCATCAAGCGTGGTCAACGCCGCTTGCCACTGTCCTTGCCGACGTAATCGCCCGGCCTCTTGGTTCAAACGAATCTCGCGCGGATCTACGCGCGGGCGACGCGGCTCCTCCAGCCCCGCAGGGCGGGACTCCCCTAAATCACGGCTTGAGGTGGGTCGCCCCGCGGTGCGACGGGCGCCCTGGGAAATCCAGATGGGGTCTTTGAAGGCGATCTGGAAGCGGCCACCCTGCCCCGGCTCGGGCGTCAGGCGAACGCGCAGGACGGGGCGGCCGAACGCGTAGGTGCGATCAAAGTAGGCGACGCGCTGACCGTGGGCATCAGAGAAGGCTTCCCCATCGCCGGGCAGTGGAATCCAGAGCCGGCCCGATCTCGGCCGCCCATCGCGGATCACCCGGGTGCCGCCAATCTCCAGCGCGCGGATCCCTGAACTGTGTGCCACCGAGATCATGAGTCCCAGCGGGGCTCCGACGAGCGGCTCTGAGGCCGTGGAGGGAATCGGGATCTCCATGCGCAACTCGGCGCGGGCACGCGTCGCGCGCCCCTGAAATGCCGTTTCTCCGGCCGCACGGGTCCAGACTTCCTGGGCTGTCGCTCCGAGAACCGGGCGCATTACGACGATCACCGGTCTAGGATCGGCCGTGGCCGGCCATGGGATAGGCGTCGGGGCGCGGAAGAACAGATCCAGGATCCGAGGTATCCCGAACACAACTGACCCAGCCGTCGCGAATGTCCCGTAGAGGAGCACCCGACGGATTTCGTCCACAGGGGCCTCCTCCATCCCCGCGGCCAGCTCCTTCGGCCCACCGAGCTGCTCAACTACTTCGGGGGCACGGAGCGCCAGCGCGGGGGCCGGCACGCAAAGAGAAGCGGCTAGAAGCACAGCACAAATTTTCGTGGTTAAAGGTATGGGGCTCATTGGATTGGCGTTGATACAGGAAGTGTACCTCATGCCGCGGTGAGATGTCAAGACGATTTTATAATTTTATATATTACTAACTGCGTTCGTAGACGAGGAGATTGCCGCCGCCCTTCAACTTCGGGTCGAGGCGGACGGCCCAAGCCACGGGACGGTGCGTGCGACGGTACCATTCGTCGGACAGGGGATCGGCCTTGAGACGCCCGCGGTACTGGAATCCCTCCGCCTGCATGAGCTGATCAAACCGCCGCAGGTCGCCGTATTGATGAGAGGAGGCCAAGTGGAGGGGATCCCCCTCCGTGAACGAGTGGGTGCCGAGGAGCCAGCCGCCGGGGGCCAGCGCGGCCTTGAGCTGGCGCAGGGTGGCGACGAGATCGGGGACGTGCTCGAGGACGTCGATCGCCAGCACGGCCTGGTAGCGGGCGGCCGGCAGCGGCTGCGTCGCATCGTGGATCGGCACGGTGAACCCATGGTGCTGCAGGCGCCAGCGGACGAACTCGCTCAGCTTCCCCGGCACGTCGGCGTACTCGCAGGCCAGACCGCGCGTAGCCAGCGCCAGCGTCATCCCCCCACCCCCGCCGCCGAAATCGAGCACCGGGGTTTTGCGCCAGCGTTGGATCGCCTTGACAACGATGCGAGCCATCCGCTGGTGATCGGCGTAACCCTCGGTATAGGTAGACTCATAGAGGTAGCGACTGGAGGTCTGGTAGAAGGCCAGGAGCGCGGCCGCACTGGAATCGGCCGGCGCATTCGGGGAGGCCCAGTATCGTTCGGCAATCTGTTGAATCGGCGCGCGGCAGTAGCTCTCCAAATCCGCGGTCGCCCGCGCCAGCGCGGCGCCGTCTACCGCTGACTTCCCCAGATGCTGATTCAACCGCTCGTCAATGAACAGGGTGCCAGCTGGGGTCGTCACGACGCCTGCGCCTCCTGGAGCGCGATGGCCCGCTGCAGGAACCGCGTGAACCAGCGGCGGCCGAGCTGCGCCAGCGCCTCGCCGTGCTGGGCGAGTCCGGCGAGCATTGGCTCCGGCGCCACCGAGGAGGAGTCCCGCGCCCAGCGCTCCACGATCTCCGGCGTCACCTCCAGGTGAAATTGCAGCGCGTAGGCCTGGTCGCCGAGACGGAACGCCTGCTGCGCATACTGCGCGCTCGAGGCCAGCTGCACCGCCTTCGCCGGGAGCTCGTAGGTATCTCCGTGCCAGTGGAACGCGGTGAACTCCGTCGGGAACCCTTCGAAGAGCGGGTTGGTGCGGCCGGCCTCAGTCATCTGGACCGGGAACCAGCCGATCTCCGGTGACGGGCCGTGGGTCACGCGGGCGCCGGCGGCCTTGGCCATGAGCTGCGCCCCGAGGCAAATCCCGAGCGTGGGAAGCTGCCGGCGGAACGCCTGCTGCAGCAGTTTCACTTCCTCATCGAGAAAGGGGTAACGCTCCGCCTCGTCTACATTCATCGGGCCGCCGAGGACGATCACTCCTTGATAGGGTTGCGTGGCGGGCGGGATGGTCTCGCCGGCGTACGGGCGGCAGAGATGCCAGGCAACCCCGAGCTCGCGGCAGAGCGGCTCGAGGAGTCCCATCGTCTCGGCCTCCGCGTGCTGCACCACGAGGATCAGCGGCGCGCTCATCGGAGGATCAACACCTCGCCCGCCGTCACCGATTCCATCCGTCCCTGATCGGTTCGCACCAACAACGCCCCCTCCGCATCAATCCCCATCGCTTCGCCATCCACCGCCCGGTCCTGACAGGCAACGCGGACCCGGCGGCCCAGCGTCATCGAGGCGGCGCGCCAGGCCTGCAGGATCGGCGCCCCGCCCTGCCGCAGCCACAGGTCATACCACCGATCGAGGGCCGTCAGTAAGGCCCGCGCGACGGCCAGCCGATCGCACGACTCGCCCCGCTCGATCGCGAGCGAGGTGGCAAAGCGCGGCAGCGCGGCGCGGGCGGTGTTCACATTGAGCCCGATGCCGATCACCGCCGCGTGAATCCGGTTGAGCTCTGCCGTCACCTCGGTGAGGATCCCGGCCACCTTGCGCTCGCCCAGCAGAAGATCATTCGGCCACTTGATCTGCGCGGCCAGGCCGGTGCTCTGGCGGATCGCCTCGACGACCGCCACGGCGGCCAGCAACGTGAGGAGTGGGGCCGAGGCCGTGGCCAGCGCTGGCCGGACGATCACTGAGACGTAGATCCCCTGGCCCGCCGGGGACATCCAGGTGCGGCCCAGGCGGCCGTGCCCCTTCGACTGCGCTTCGGCGAACACCGCGCTCCCCTCCGGCTCGCCCGCCGCCACCAGCCGGTGGGCTAGTTCCATCGTTGAGTCGGTCGTCGCGTAGCCGTAGAGCTTCCGTCCGATGCGTTTGGTGGACAATCCCCAGGAGAGTTCCTCGGGGATCAGCCGGTCCGGTGGAGCCACCAGTTGATAGCCCAGATGCGGCTGGGCGGTAATCCGGTAGCCCTCGTCGCGCAACTTCTCAATGTGCTTCCAGATCGCGGCCCGGGAGACGCCGCTGCGACGGCTCAACTCTTCACCCGAGAGGAACGCCCCCCGGTGGTCCCGCAACGCGGCTAAGATCTGGTCTTCCATCGCGGACGTCCTGTGCGCGCCGCCGGGGATCGCCGCGGCTCGTCGAACAGCGCGGCCATCCCTTTCCCCGGGCGCTCCCCCTTGCGCAGACTCGCAATCTGATCCCGGAGCGCGGCGGCCCGCTCGAATTGCAGGTTCCGCGCGCACAACGCCATCTCCGCTTCGAGATCGGCGATTACCTGCTCGACGAGGAACGCCTCTCCCGTCACTCCGAGCGCCTCCTCCACCACCTCCTCCGCCTTCGCGGCCGTATCAATGCCCTCGTGGATCGCCTTCTCGATGCTCCGCGGGGTGATTTGATGCTCCTCGTTATAGGCGAGCTGGCGCTGGCGCCGGCGTCCGGTCTCCGTGATGGTGCGCCGCATCGCCTCGGTCTCATGATCCGCGTACATGATCACCTGTCCATTCACGTGCCGGGCTGCGCGCCCGGCCACCTGGATCAGCGACGTGGGGCTGCGCAAAAATCCTTCCTTGTCCGCATCGAGCACGCAGACGAGCGACACCTCCGGGAGATCGAGCCCCTCGCGCAGGAGATTAATCCCGACGACGCAGTCGAATTTCCCGAGCCGAAGATTTCTCAGCACCTCGACCCGTTCGAACGCATCGAGATCCGAATGGAGGTACGTGACGCGCAGATCGGCCTCTTTCAGGTAGCCGGCCAGATCCTCCGCCATCCGCTTCGTCAACGTGGTGACGAGGGTGCGCTCGCCCCGCACGGCGCGGGCGCGGACTTCCTTAATGAGGTCATCTACCTGTCCCTCGATCGGGCGCACCAGGATCTCCGGGTCCACGAGCCCGGTCGGCCGGATGATCTGCTCCGCCACGCGGCCGCGCGAGACCGCCAGCTCGTGCGGCCCGGGCGTGGCCGAGACGAACACCGTCTGCTCGATCAGCGACTCGAACTCCTCCCACCGCAACGGCCGGTTGTCGAGGCAGGAGGGGAGCCGGAATCCGTAGCCGACGAGCACCTCTTTGCGCGCGCGGTCCCCCTCATACATGCCGCGGATCTGCGGAAGCGTCACGTGCGACTCATCAATCACCGTCACGAACGGGCGCGGGAAGTAATCGAGCAGGCAGGCCGGCCGCGACCCGGGCGGCCGTCCGGAGAGGGCGCGGGAGTAATTCTCGACGCCGTGGCAGTAGCCCACCTCTCGCAGCATCTCGAGGTCGAAGCGCGTGCGCTGCTCCAACCGCTGCGCCTCAAGCAGTTTATTCTTCGAGCGGAGCTCCTGCAGCCGCTCGGTCAATTCCTGCTCGATCCCGCCGACCGCCCGCTCGATCCGCTCCTGCGTCGTGATGAAATGTTTCGCCGGGTAGAGGGCGTACCGCTCGAGCGACTGCACCACCTCGCCCGTCACCGGGTGCACCACGCTGAGTCGCTCGATCCGGTCGCCGAACTGCTCCAGGCGCACCGCGGTTTCCTGGTAGGCCGGGAACACCTCGATCACATCGCCGCGCACGCGGAACCGGCCGCGCTGGAAGTCTACGTCATTCCGCTCATAGAGGAGCCCCACCAGCCGCTGGAGCAGTTCCATCCGCGGCACCTCCTGCCCCACTTCGAGGAACAGCAAGAGGTCACGGTAATCCTCCGGCGAGCCGAGGTTGTAGATGCAGGAAACGCTGGCCACGACGATCACGTCCTGACGGGACATGAGCGAGGTGGTCGCGGAGAGCCGCAGCCGGTCGAGCCGGTCATTGATCGAGGAATCTTTCTCGATGTAGGTGTCGGTCTGCGGGATGTAGGCCTCGGGCTGGTAGTAGTCGTAGTAGCTGACGAAATACTCGACGGCATTCTCGGGAAAGAATTGCTTGAACTCGCTGTAGAGCTGGGCGGCGAGGGTTTTGTTGTGGGAGATGACGAGGGTCGGCCGCTGCAGCCGCTCGATCACGCCGGCCATCGTGAAGGTCTTGCCGCTGCCGGTGACTCCCAGGAGGGTTTGGTAGCGAGCCCCGGCCTCAAGTCCCTGGACGAGCTGCTCGATCGCCGCCGGCTGGTCGCCGCATGGGGTGAGCCCGCCGTACAGTGTGAATCGTGGCATCAGACCACCTCGAGCGCCATGTCGAGCCCGGGGGCATCGCGGGTGAGCGCGCCGATGGAGATGTAGTCGACGCCCGTGGCCGCCACGCGCGCGACCATCTCAAGCGTCACCCCACCGGAGGCCTCCAGCCACACCTTCTGGGTCAGCCGCCGCCGCATCCGCACCGCGTCCCGGATCTGCTCCACCGACATGTTGTCCAACAAAATCAGCGTCGCGCCGGCTTCGATCGCCGCGCGGAACTCCTCGAGGTCGCACACTTCGATTTCGATTTTCACGCCGCGCACGCCGACGCGGCGGGCTGCCGTGAGCGCTTCGGGGATCACCGCCGTGTGCGGGGTCTTGGGGCCCCGCTGAGTCGCCAAGATCTGGAGGTGGTTTTCCTTGATGAGCAGCTGGTCGTACAATCCCATACGGTGGTTATGGCCGCCCCCGACGGCAACGGCGTATTTTTCGAGGGATCGGAGCGTCGGGGTAGTCTTGCGGGTATCGAGGATCTTCGCCGGATAGGGCGCGACGCGTTCGACGAAGTCCCGGGTCAGGGTCGCAACCCCGGAGAGCCAGCTGAGAAAATTCAGGACGGTCCGTTCCCCACTGAGGATGGGGCGCGCCGGCCCCTCGAGGAACGCCACTACCTTGTCGGGATGGACCGCGTCGCCATCCTTGACCATCGGCTTGACGCGAATCCCCTTGTCGAGTAGGCCGAATGCCCATTCGACGAGCGGGACACCGGCCACGATCCCGTCCCTGCGCGCGACGATCTCGGCCTGCGCCGTGGCTTCTGGATGGATGAGGGCGGCCGCCGTCAGATCCCGCGTGCCGATATCCTCCTTGAGCGCCGCCTGGAGAATGGGCAGGGTCCGTTTGGGATCAAGCAGGACTGCCATGCGGGGTATTGTAACACAGCGATGCGAGGAGAAACGGTGGGGGATCGGAAACTAGACGAACAGGGCGAGGTCGCCGTTCTTGAACCAAACGGCACGATAGACACGCTCGATACGTTGACCAGTCCAAGCAGAAACGATGGCGCCGAGAATCTCATCTATTGTCGCGGATGTCGCTGCGTCCACAAACGCCACGCCGTGGGGCAAACCTTCTGGTGCCGGCTCATCGTAGCCGAAGACAATCGCGCGGGGGGCTGGCATATGCTCGGGATCAAACGGACGGACATTAAGAATCATCCGCATCCTGCCACTGATTTGACTCTGCAGATCCAGAGTTCTATCGCCTGCTGCTCGCAGAGTCTTGTATACTTCTAAAGCCCGTTGCTCAATCACAAGTCGCCCGAGACCGCTGATCACAAGGACGCCGTTTGCCGCGCCGAGAGTCTCGCTCCAATCAGTTAACTCCACTAGCTCTGGCCGTGTCACGATGTCAGCCATGCGATACTCTTTAACTGTCACCTCCTCCAGCCCGCCTTCGGGACCGTACCGGCGTTGGATGTTCGCGATGGCCTCGACCATGGCGGCCCGGGTCGTTAGCTCTGGCTCACCCTTCAATGTTCCTTGAAGCTCCCTAACCACCCCCCAGGACCCAATGCGACCCAAAACGTCTGCCGCCTCCTGTCGAACGTACGCTGTGGTCGCATGATGAATGGCCCACACCAACGCGTCGATTGTGGCGTTTTGATGACTTGAAAATTCCCGCGCATAATTCCGTTCAAGATTCCGGATCGCATCCCGTCGAGCCGGCCATGACTCAACATTATCCTTGAGTACAGCGATCTGCCGATCCCACTCCTCCAACCCGCCGGCCGAGACAAGAGGGTACAAAATGGGGGGATGGTTGCCGGGAGGGGCCTGCAAGGAGATCTTGAACCGGCCGGGCTGAGAGCACGTGATGGTGACGTCCTTCGCTGAAGAGACAAACTCCCGCTGGGAGTTCACGCCATTCCAGGCATCTGCCATCACCTCAGCATGAAACCGCTCAGGAGCGTTGGGTCGCGATCCTTCCCACCAGACGCGGAAGCGGCGGAAATCGGTACCTTGGGCTGTCTGCCCTTCCTCAAGCACGCGCACGGTCGTGAAGCCGAAGCCGAGCCAGATCAGATAGAACTGCCGATACTCCCCCTCCTGATCGGGGATGGCTAAGAGGAATCTCTTGTCCAAACTCGCCTGGACATTAGTCTTCGCGTCAACAAGTTGAATGGGACGATGAGTCTGTGTGAGCCGATAGCGCTCTAACAACGCTAAGGGATAGACGGCGAGGGTCCTCGCTCCGGAGCTTCCAGAGGTGGGCTGAAAGGATAAGTGTGGTTCCTGCCACGTGACTGTCACCCGCAGGCCAGGGATCTCGGCTGAAGGAGGATACAGGTCGTCCGCGGACGCCACCAACAATGGCCATTTCCACGAAGTGACCTGGAGCTTGGTCATCTTGGGCTCAGGGTAGACGTCATCGATTGCAAAATCCCAGGGTCCGATGATGATCACGCGCCCATCCTCGAGAATCCTGCCGACATAGTGACGAGCGCCAACTTTCGGTTCTGTGCTCACAAGAAGGAAGGGGTGGTTCCGATCCCACTGAAGAATGGCTTGCGAAGGTCGCGTAGGATCAACGTCGATGCTGGGGCCGGCAACCAAGTACTCTCCCTCCTCCTTGAGCTTGAAGCTTTCTCCGAGTCGGATGTTCAGGCCCGTCAGCACTGCGCTGCGCGCTCGTTGCAGGTGCTCATCAACCGTCCGAACCGTTGGATCGCGCTTGCCTGATTCCAACAAGGCCTCCCGAACGTCATGCAAATAACGTTGGATATCCCACAGGAACGGCGGTTTGTCGCCCGCCAGCATCTTCTCGATTTTTGCAAAACGGTCCCGGATCAAGTCGGCCCGCGTAGCATCTCGGCGAGAAAATTGGTAAAGCCACCGGGAGGGCCCTCTCAGGGCCTTCTCGGCTTGAGCAACATGCCGCCGAAGATCCGACATCCATGACGCTTCCACGTCGGCGGCGGTTGGAGCTGTAGGAGGAGCGGTGGTGAGTTGCTTGACGAGCGAGGCCTTAACGTCCGGGTGGCTTTCTTCAAGGCCGGCGCTGCGCAGGGCAAAAACCGAAGAAGGCAGAGCGAGGGCGAGAATCAACCACGACGCGACAAGCTCGGCGGCCCGAAAAGGTTCTTTCATGGGAGGAAGTCTACCTGGCGTTTCAACCAGTGTCAAGAGCTATAACAAGATTTTTATTATATCTAACCCACCTGAGTCAGGTCAGGTGGGTGAGTGACTCGGACCACTTGGCGAACTCCGCCTCGAGGGTGCGGAGCCCTTCCTCCTCCTGGGCCACCACCTCAGCCGGGGCCTTGGCGCGGAACGATTCGTTCTGCAGGCGGCCCTGCTTGGCTTTCATCACCCCCTGCAGTTCCTCGATCCGCCGCTGGATCCGCTGGCGCTCGGCCGCGAGGTCCACGATGCCGGCCAGCGGGACGACGAGATCGAGCGCCCCGACGTGCGCCACGGCCGAATCCTTCGGGCGGCTCACGGTTGGTGACACCGTCACCTGGCTCGCCCGCGCCAGCCGCCGCACGTCGGCCAGGTGCGGGGTGACCTGCATTGCCACCGAGGGAGCAGCCCCGATTTGCACCTGGATGAGCTGGGCGACCGGCACGTGCAGCTCGGCACGGATGTTCCGCAGCGCGGTGACGAGGGCGATCAGCTGGGTGAGCTCCGCCTCGGCGTCCGGATGCCGGCGGGCCGGATCGGCGGTCGGCCAGGCGGCGAGCATGAGAGTCTCTGGCAGGGCGCCGCCCAACCACCCCTGCCCCTTCAATGCCTGCCACAGCTCCTCGGTCACGAACGGCATGATCGGGTGCAGGAGGCGCAGCGACCGCTCGAACACCCAGAGGGCCGTGCGAGCCGCGGCCTGATCACCTGGCAGGCGCGGCTTGATCAATTCCAGATACCAGTCGCAATAGTCGTGCCAGATGAAATCGTAGAGCTGCCGGGCCGCCTCGTGCAATTGATAGCTGGCCAGTGCGGCGCTGACCGCCTCCACCGTCCGATCATAGCGGGTGAGGATCCACCAGTCGGCGGCAGTCAACGGCGGGTCGTCAGGACCCCCCTGGAGCTTCGGCAACGGGCTCTCGGTCTCCAGCGTGATCCCCGTGGGCAACGCAGTGCCCAGGAATCGCCCGGCATTCCACAGTTTGTTGGCGAAATTCCGCCCGGGCTCGAATTTCTCCTCGGAGAGGTAGATGTCCCCGCCGATCCCGGCCACCGTGACCAGACAATAGCGCAGGGCGTCCGTCCCGTACCGCTCGATGATTTCCAACGGATCGATGATGTTGCCGAGGGACTTCGACATCTTCTTGCCCGTCACGTCGCGCACGGTGCCGTGGAGCACGACATCGCGGAACGGGATCTTCCCCAGGAAATATTTCCCGGCCATCACCATGCGGGCCACCCAGAAGAAGAGGATCTCCGGCGCGGTGACAAGTGTATTCGTCGGGTAATAGGTCTTCAGATCTTCCGTCGAGGCGGGCCAGCCGAGCGTCGAGAACGGCCAGAGCCAGGAGGAGAACCAGGTGTCCAGCACGTCGGGGTCCTGCTCCCACTGCGTCGCACGGCACTGCGGGCAGGGGGCGCTGGGGGCGGCCGCCGAGATGACAAATCCAAAAGTAGGGGGACGGCGGGCGTCAACGCGAGCGGCCCCGAGCGCCGCGCGGGCTTGACGGCAGGTCTCGCCGGCGCAGTACCAGGCGGGAATCCGATGTCCCCACCAGATCTGCCGCGAGATACACCAGTCGCGGATGTTCCCGAGCCAGTCGTGATACACCTTGGTCCAGCGCGCCGGGGAGAAGGTGAGCCCCTCGCGATCCACCGCCTCCAGCCCAAGCGCCGCCAGCGGCTTCATCTCCACGAACCATTGACGGGAGAGATACGGCTCGATCACCGTGTCACACCGGTAGCAGTGGCCGACGGCGTGCCGGTGCTCGTCCACCTTGACGAGCAATCCTTGCGCGGCGAGATCCTCGACGATCTGTTTGCGGCAGGCAAACCGGTCGAGCCCCGCGTAGCGGCCGGCGGTCGCCGCCATCGTCGCATCCGGCTGCATCGCGACCACCGCGCCGATCGCCGGGTGCTCCTGCCAAATCTGGTAATCCACCGGATCGTGCGCGGGGGTCACCTTCAGCGCCCCGGTGCCGAACTCACGATCCACCTTCTCGGTCGCAATGATCGGGATCGTCCGACCGGCCAACGGGAGGGCCAGCTGCTTCCCCACGACCGCGCGATACCGGGGATCATCCGGATGAACAGCGACGGCCGTATCCCCAAGCATCGTCTCCGGCCTCGTCGTCGCAATGATGAGCGCCTCGGTCGTCCCGACCAAGGGGTAGCGAATGTGGTACAGGTGGCCCAATACCTCTTTGTGGAGCACTTCCTCATCGGAGAGGGCGGTCTGGCACCGCGGGCACCAGTTGACGACGTAGACCCAGTTGTAAATGAGCCCGTCGCGCCAGAGTCGCGTGAACGCCTCCTGCACCGCCGCCGAGAGCCCCGCGTCCATCGTGAACCGCTCACGCGACCAGTCGCAGGAAGCCCCGAGCCGCCTGAGCTGCCGGACGATCGTGGAGCCGTACTGCTCCTTCCAAGCCCAGACCTGCTGGACGAACGCCTCGCGCCCGAGCTCCTGGCGGCGCTTGCCCTGCTTGGCCAGTTGCCGCTCCACGACATTCTGCGTGGCGATGCCGGCGTGGTCGGTCCCCGGCACCCAGAGCGCCGCGCGCCCGGCCATCCGCTGCCATCGAATCAGGATGTCCTGGATCGTGTTGTTCAGGGCATGCCCCATGTGGAGGATGCCCGTGACGTTGGGTGGGGGGATCACGATGACGTACGGGGCGTGGCCGGGCGTAAGAAGCGGCCGGAAGTCGCCGCGCGATTCCCAGAGGGGATACCAACGGGCTTCCGCCGCATGGGGATCGTACTGCGGCGGCAGGGTCAGCGGCTGACTAGGGGGCATCCTTCGTCAGCTTGTACTCGATGGAGTCGACCAGCGCCTGCCAGCTGGCCTCGATGACATTCTCGCTCACCCCGACTGTCCACCAGGCCTCCCGCGCGTCGCGCGACTGGATGAGGACGCGCACCTTCGCCGCAGTGCCGGCCTTCTCGTCGATCACGCGGACCTTGAAGTCCGTCAGGTGCATCTGCGCCAGCGTCGGGTAGAACTCCCGCAGCGCCTTACGCAGCGCCCGGTCGAGGGCGTGGACTGGGCCATCCCCCTCGGCGGCGGTGTGCTCGGTGACGCCGTTCACCTTGAGCTTGATGGTGGCTTGGGAGATCATCCGGTGATCGGGCGTTCGCTCGACGATCACGCGGAATCCCTCGAGGTCAAAAAAACGCTTCATCTTCTTGAGCGCCCGGCGCATGAGGAGGTGGAAGGAGGCCTCCGCCGCCTCGAAGTGGTAGCCCTGATGCTCGAGGTCTTGTACCTGCTTCCAAAGTTTCTTCGTGGCCGGCGTGTCGCGACCGAGATCAAGCTGCAGGGACTTGGCCTTGACCAGGATCGCGGCCTTCCCGCCGAGCTCGGAGAGCAGCAGGCGGCGGCGGTTCCCGACCCGCTCCGCCTCCATATGCTCGTAGGACTTCGGGGTCTTCATCACCGCGTTGATGTGGACGCCCCCTTTGTGGGCGAAGGCGCTCTCCCCGACAAACGGTTGGTTCTCCTGCGGCTTCATGTTGCAGACCTCGGCGACGAACCGCGAGACGGCAGTCAGCTCCTTCAATCGCGCCTCCGTGATCACCGGCAAACCGAGCTTCACCTTGAGGATCGGAATGATCGAGCAGAGGTTGGCATTCCCGCAGCGCTCGCCGTAGCCGTTCACGGTCCCCTGCACCTGCGTGCAGCCGGCCTGGATGGCGGCGAGACTGTTCGCGACCGCCAGCTCCATGTCATTGTGCGTGTGGATGCCGAGCGGTACGGTGATCTGCTCGGCGACCGCCCGCACCGTGCTCGTGATAAACTCCGGGATGCTCCCGCCGTTCGTGTCGCAGAGGACGATTGTGTCCGCCCCGGCCCCCTGCGCTGCGCGCAGGGTCTCCATTGCGTACTCCGGGTTGGCCCGGTAAGCGTCGAAGAAGTGCTCGGCGTCATAGATCACCTCCGCCCGCTTGGTCTTCAGGTAGGCAACGGTGTCGCGGATCATCCGGAGATTCTCGTCGAGGGTCGTGCGCAGCACCTCCTGCACGTGGAGGTCCCAGCTCTTGCCGAAGACGGTGATCGCCTTCGTCTGCGCCGCCAGCAACCCCTTGATGATAAAATCCTTCGCCACTGGCGTGTGGGCTCGGCGTGTGGAGCCGAAGGCGACGAGCGTGGCCTGCTTCAAGCGCAGCCGCCGCGCCTTGCGGAAATATTCGAGATCCTTCGGGTTGGCCGGCCAGCCCCCTTCGATGTAATGCATCCCGAGCTGGTCGAGCCGCTCGGTGATGCGGAGCTTATCCGTCACCGAGAGGGAGATCCCCTCGGACTGGGCGCCGTCGCGGAGTGTCGTGTCGTACAGCTTTACATCAGGCATCGCACCATTCCCTAGCGGACGAGGGCCAGTTGGGCCTTCGTGCCCAAGCGGTCGAGGCCGAACGCCCGGTGCAATGCCCGCACCGCGCGCGCGGCCTGGGATTTGCTGATGATACAGGAGATTTTGATTTCACTCGTCGAGATCATCTCGATGTTGATGGATTCCTTCGCCAGCGCCTGGAACATCCGGGCGGCGATCCCCGAGTGGCTGCGCATCCCGACGCCAACGACGGAGACCTTCGCGATCTTATCATCGTAGGTCACCCCCTCGGCCTTGATATCGCGGGCCACCCGGCGCGCGGTGGTCAGCGTCCGCTGCAGGTCATCGGCCGGCACCGTGAAGGACATGTCGGTCGAGCCGGTGCGGCTGACGTTCTGAACGATCATATCCACGTTGATGTTCGCCTCCGACAGGCGCGTGAAGATCTTCGCCGCCAATCCGGGGCGATCCGGCACATCACAGATGGTCACCTTGGCCTCATCCTTCGCGAGGGCCACCCCGCGCACCACAACCTCCTCCATAGACTTCACCTCCTTGGAAATGATGGTGCCCGGCCTAGCCGTGAAACTGGAGCGGACGTGCAGCGGCACCGAAAACTTTTTGGCCACCTCCACCGAGCGGGCCTGCATCACCTGCGCCCCGAGCGAGGCCATCTCCAACATCTCATCGTAGCTGATGCGGTCGAGCTTCCGCGCGGTCGGCACGATCCGCGGATCGGCGGTGTAGACCCCCTCGACATCCGTGTAGATCTCGCAGACGTGGGCTTTCAGGGCGACGGCCAGGGCCACGCCGGTTAGGTCGCTCCCCCCGCGTCCGAGGGTGGTGATCTCGTGCGTCGAGGTCATCCCCTGAAATCCGGCGACGACCACCACCCGGTGACGGCGCAGCTCCTCCACGATGCGCGCCGCGTTGATGGCCACCACCTTCGCACGGGTGTGCGAGGTGTCGGTGACGATCCCGACCTGCGCGCCGGTGAAGGAGATCGCCGGCACGCCGCACCGCTCGATCGCCATCGCCAGGAGGGCGACGGAGACTTGCTCCCCCGTCGCCATCAGCATGTCCATCTCCCGCTCGGAGGGCCGGGGGGTGACGCGCCGTGACAGTTTAATCAACTCATCGGTGGTGTCACCGAGGGCGGAAACCACGACCACCACGCGGTGGCCGGCCCGCCGGGTCTGCGCCACCCGCCGCGCCACGCGCAGGATGCGCTCCGGAGTGGCGACGGAACTCCCGCCGTACTTCTGGACGATCAACACCGCGGCCTACCAGGTCTCCGCCGTCAGCAGCCGCGGGAGGAGATCCCAGCCCTGCTCGACGAACCACCCGCCCGCTTTCGCCGACGACTCGCCGTAGGTCTCGACGCCATCGGGGGCGATCCCCTTGCCGTAGACGAGGAACGGCACCGGATCGGCCAGGTGCGTGCGTTTCTCGACGGAGGTTAGATGATCTGGAATGAGGAGGATGCGGTAGTTCTTGTGGCGCTTGAGCCCCTCGAGGACCGTGCCCACCACGAGCCGGTCAAAGTTCTCGATGGCGGCCACCTTCTCTCGCAGGTGCCCGTTGTGGCCGGCTTCATCGGCGGCCTCAACGTGGAGGAACACAAAGTCGTGCTCCTTCAAGCTCTTGAGCGCGGCCTCGGCTTTCCCTACATAGTTGGTGTCGTAGTAGCCGGTCCACCCGTGCCCCTTGAGCACCTCCAGGTGGAGCAGCTGCCCGATGCCCTTAATAAGATCGACGGCCGAGATGACGCTGCCGGTCAGGCCGAACCGTTCCTGAAAGGTGGGCATCGCCAGCCGCTGTCCCTGCCCCCAAAGCCAGATCAGGTTGCCGGGGTTTTCCTTCAGATCAATGCGGACCTGGTTCACCTCGTGACGGGCCAGCACCTCCTGCGCCCGCACCATCAGATCCTTCAGGAAGTCGCCGGCCGGACCCTTGGGCCAATGCTCGGAGATCTTCCATCCCATGATGTCATGCGGCGCGAAACATTTGGTCTGGACGAGCGCCTCGGTCATCGCGGGATCGCGCACGACCATCAGGTGCCGGTACTGGATGCCGGGGTAGAAGCGGACGCGGTCGCTGCCGAGGACCGCATCCACCGCGCGGATGAGTGCCCCCGACTCCTCCGAACTGATGTGGCCGGCAGAGTAGTCGACGAGGATGTCGCCGTCGGCAGTCACTAGGTTGCACCGGAACGCCACGTCCCCAGGGGTCAGCGGCACCCCCATGTTCGCGGCCTCGAGCGGCCCCCGCCCGCAGTAGTACTGGTGCGGGTCGTAGCCGACGATCGAGAGATTCCCGACATCGCTGGCCGGCGTAAAGCCGTCCGGGATCGTGCGGGTGAGCCCCACTCGCCCGCCCTTGGCCAGCTCGTCCATGAACGGCGTCTTGGCGGCCTCGAGCGGCGTCTTCCCGCCGAGCTGCTCCACGGGGTAATCCCCCATGCCGTCACAGACCAACACCAAATATTTCATCGTCGCAGTCTCATCCTCTAAGAGGTTCAGTATAACACAGGGGCCAGAACGGGTTTACCGGCTCATGTAGCCGAGCGCCTGCACGATCGTGCGCAAACTGGCCGGCACGGTTTGCGGCGGCCGGACCGTCTGGATCGCCCGATCCGGGTCCTTGAGCCCATGGCCTGTCAGCACACAGACGACCGTGCTGCCGCGGCGGAAGTAGCCCCGCCGGCCCAGCTTGATCACGCCGGCCACCGAGGCGGCCGAGGCCGGCTCGACGAACAGGCCGGCGCGGGCCAGCAAATGATAGGCCGCCAGAATTTCCCGATCGGTCACCGCCTCGATCCGGCCGCCAGAGGCCCGCCGGGCCTCCATCGCCCCGTCCCAACTGGCCGGGTGCCCGATGCGAATCGCAGTCGCAATAGTCTTCGGGTGGGCGACCGGCTTCCCTCGCACGAGCGGCGCTGCGCCGGCCGCCTGGAACCCGAGCATTGTCGGCAGCCGCCGGATGCGCCCCGCCGCCCGGTACACCTGATACCCGCGCCAGTAAGCGGTGATGTTCCCCGCATTCCCGACCGGAATCGCGTGATAGTCGGGTGCCGCGCCGAGCGCATCGCAGATTTCGAAGGCGCCGGTCTTCTGGCCCTCGAGCCGGTGCGGGTTGAGCGAGTTGACGAGCGCCACCGGGTACTCCTGAGCGATCTGCCGCACGAGCGCCAGCGCCTGATCAAAATTTCCACGCACCGCCAGCACCTGCGCGCCGTGGATCAACGCCTGCGCGAGTTTCCCGAGAGCGATCGCCCCTTTGGGAATCAAGACGAAGCATTTGAGCCCCGCCCGCGCCGCGTAGGCCGCGGCAGAGGCCGAGGTGTTCCCGGTCGAGGCGCAGATCACGGCGGTCGCTCCGGCCTCCTTCGCCTTCGAGACAGCGACGGTCATCCCGCGGTCCTTGAACGACCCGGTGGGATTGAGCCCCTCGTACTTGAGGAAGACGGTCACGCCGCGCCCGAGCCGCGCCTCGAGAAACGGGGCCGGAAGGAGCGGCGTGTTCCCTTCGAGCAGGGTGACCACCGGAGTGGCGCGCGTCACCGGCAGATAGGCCCGATAGCGCGCGATAATCCCGGGCCAGGCGGACGTCCGCATGCGGCCCTTACCCCCGCTCGATCCGGATCGCGACGGTGCGCCGGCGCACGACGGACAACCGATCAATGAGCTGCAACGACGCCTGCACGTCCCGTTCGCGGGCCTCGTGCGTGACGATGATGAGTGGCACGATCTGGTCTCGCCGACGGTCCGGCTGGATCACGCTGGCGATCGAGATGCGGTGGCGGCCGAGGATCCGCGATATCTTCGCCAGCACCCCGGGCCGATCAATGCAGGAGAACCGGAAGTAGTAGCGCCCCTCCAGCTCCCCGATCCGCCGAATGCGGCGAATCGGCGATCCCGGCACCAGCGCCGGCACACGCCGGGGGGCGCCGCCCGCGATGTTCCGCGCCACGTCAATCACGTCCGCGAGCACCGCGCTGGTGGTCGGCCACCGCCCCGCTCCCTGGCCGTAGAACAGCTGTTCGCCGACCAAGTCGCCTTTCACGTAGATCGCGTTGAAGACGCCGCTGACCCGGGCCAGCGGGTGCTGTCGCGGCAGGAGCGTCGGGTGAACGCGCACGTCCAGCGTGTTGCCCTCTCGCTTGGCAATCGCGAGGAGCTTGATCGCGTAACCCAAATCCTGCGCGTACCGGAGATCGTTCTGGGTGATCCCGGGGATCCCCTCGACGAACATCGCCTCCGGTTGAATGGTCCGGCCGAATCCGAGCAGCGTCAGAATGGATAATTTGTGGGCGGTGTCAATCCCCTTCAGATCCAGCGAGGGATTCCGCTCCGCGTAGCCGCGTGCCTGCGCCTCTTTGAGCGCGGCATCGAAGCTGCACCCCTCGCGCGCCATTTCAGAGAGGATGAAGTTCGAGGTGCCATTGATGATGCCGTAGAGGGCCTGCAACTCATTCGCCACGAGCCCCTCGCGCAACGCCTTGATGATCGGGATGCCGCCGGCGACACTCGCCTCGAAATAGACATCCACGCCGGCGCGCGCGGCGGCCCGGAAAATCTCCGCCCCGGCATGCGCCAGGAGCGCCTTGTTGGCAGTCACCACATGCTTCTTCGCCCGGACGGCGCGCAGGACCAATTCCTTCGCTGGGTGGAGGCCGCCGATCAACTCAATCACCACCTGAATCTCAGGATCCTCAAGGACAGCTCGCGCATCGGTGGTCACCAGTCCCGGCCGCAGGCGGACCGGCCGCACTCGCTGTGGGTGCCGGGTCGCGATCCGCTTCAGGACGATCTCGACGCCGGCGCGTTCCCGCAACCAGCGCGATCGCTCGAGCAGGGTCTTCGCCACCCCGGTCCCGACGGTGCCGAGGCCGAGCAACCCAACCTGAATTTTTTTGACGTGATGCGCCATCTCGCTATCCCTTGAATGTGGTCGGGGCGCCGGGATTTGAACCCGGGACCTCTTGCACCCCATGCAAGCGCGCTACCAAGCTACGCTACGCCCCGAACGGATTTCAATCACTGACCAACCATTGTCACCAAGCTGAATTGATACACAGGCAAACCCATCACGTCCCACCGGTCTACATCTTGGAATCCGTTATCAAGGGAAACCCACGATCACCAGGGTTTCCCTTGATAGATCCCTTCCAAGGAGAAGATCCCCTTCAAGATTCCAGGCGATCCTGCGCTAATCTTCCGGCTTGGGATCGCGGAGCATCAGCTCGCGCACCGCGTCCGACGGGGCTTGGCCTTCGTAAAGAACTCGGTGGACCGCCTCGGTGATCGGCATCGCCACCTGATGCCGGCGTGCCAACGTCATCGCTGAGCGCACCGTGACGACTCCCTCGGCCACCTGCTCCGTCGCCGCCTGCAACTCCTGCAGGCGCTGCCCTTGCCCGATCGCCTCGCCGAGCCGACGATTCCGGCTGTGGGGACTGAAACAAGTGGTCGCCAAATCGCCGACGCCGCTGACCCCGGCGAAGGTCTCCCGCTTAGCCCCCATCGCCACGCCGAGCCGTGCCATCTCGGCCAGGCCGCGCGCCAGGAGCGCCGCCTTGGTGTTTGCGCCAAACCCGAGCCCGTCGGCAATCCCGGCGGCAATAGCGATGACGTTCTTGAGCGCCCCGCCCAGCTCGACGCCGATCATATCCGTGCTGGTGTAGACGCGGAATCGTTCCGTCGAGAACAAGCGTTGGACGAGCGCCGCGCGGGCGGTCTCGGGCGAGGCGACGACGACTGTCGTCGGCACGCCGCGCGCCACTTCATACGCGATTGACGGCCCCGACAGGACGGCCACGTCCTGCCGCCCCCAGACCGACCCGATCACCTCGGACATCCGGAGCAACGTCTCAGGATCGAGCCCCTTCACCACGCTCACCACCAGGGCATGGCGAGGGGGGGCCACCTGTTGCAACGTCTGTCGTAAATAAGGCGACGGGACCGCGACAACGATCAGGTCCGCGGCCTGCACCGCCGTGGCCAACTCGGCCGTCAACGTGATGGAATCCGGCAACGTGACGCCCGGGAGGAACTTGGGATTTTTCCGCGAGGCGGTCACCTGGCGGACGTAGTCGGGAAATGCCCCCCACAACGTCACAGGGAGCCCCTGGCTCGCCAACAAGCAACTGAGACAGGTCCCCCAGCCCCCGTCGCCGAGTACCGCAACTCGTTGTCTATTCACACGTTGCCTCGTGAGGAGTACTCTAACACAGGCAGGGAGGAGCGTCAACGACGATCAGGGCTATGCGAGGAGCAAGCGGGCGAGACTCAGGAATAACGTCCCGTAAAAGAGGAGGGTGATCGTGGCCACCACAATGGCGAGGAGCATAAAAGCGGCATGGGAGATCTTGGCCACCGCCGCCCGGCTATCTTCTTGGATGCTTTGCTCCAACCGGACGAGGTACCGCTCCAGCATGGACTCTAGTTGGCCGCTCATCCAACCCACGGCGGTAATTTGGGCTGCCTCAGGCAGCATGATCGGGAGCTCCCCAAGGGCCTCCGCCAACGGGACGCCGTGCTCCAACTGGTGCGCGATCCGGGCCGTCGCGTCGTGGAGGATCACGTTCGAGGAGGATTTCCCCACCGTCTCAATCCCGCACGGGAGGGAGGCCCCCTCCCCCACCATCAGCTTCAACCCGTGAAGAAATCGGAGCAATTCGTATTTTCGCACGAGGAGCCCGAAGATCGGGATGCGGAGGCGCAGATGATCCAGCCAGCGGCGCACCCCACTGGCGCGGCTCGCATAGCGATAGGCGAGTAGTCCCCACAAGATGCCGACGGAGAATGTGGTGACCCCCGCGGCCCACAACCCTTCCCCGGACCGGCTGTACCAGGCCAGGGGCGCCGGCAACGGGACTCCGGCCAGGCCGAGGCACTCAATCAGCTTAGGCAGCACGAGGGAGAAGATGACGCCGAGGGCCGCCACGGCCACCCCGGCCGTGATCGAGGGCAACAACAGAATCTCAGAAAATTGCCGCCGCAGCGCGTCGCGTTCGAGCAGAAACCGGCGCATCGCCAGGAGCACTCGCGGGAGCTGGCCGGTGGATTCGCCCAGCGCAATGCACCCCTCCCACCAGACCGGGAAGAGCTGCGGGTAGGCCCCCAGCATGGCGCCGATCGGATAGCCGCGCTCCACGCCGTCGGCCAGCATCGTCAAACTGGCGGCGAAGGCCCGATCGGCCGCGATCTCCGCCAGCCGCCGCAGACTCAACGCCATCGGCGTCCCGGCTTGCAGCAGGGTGGCCCAGGCCATGAGAAAGCTGAGCTCCTCCCGACGAGCCTGTCGAGGGCTGACGCGCCGATAGATGGCCGAAATTGCTTGGATCTCGGGCACCATCAGCACGCCGACACCGGTCATCGACAGACTCGCCGGAGGCGCGTCGTCCAATGCCACGCCGACTCCTCTTCCCCCCTGCACCTACGGCACTATCTCGATCCTCGCCACGCCGGCACCAGCGAAGGGGCGGGGCCGTGAGCGCGATGACGATCCTTTCTGTCGGTTGTGTCACCGCGTTCAGAACGGCCCATGTTCAAGAAGCTTGTAAAACTCCGAATAAACTCTACTAAAGAAAAAGGGCCGATCCACCTACACAGTAACTCTATCACATCTCTCGGGGCTCGTCAAGAGCTGATGAAAATTTTAACTAGATTTATTTTACTCTAACTCTGCTTCTTTGGGTGGCCGAGGCGGGATTCCTGATGATGGAGCAAACGGACGATGTTCGCCCGGTGTTTGGCGACAATGATGACGCAGAGAAGGGCGCTGGCTGTCACCCAACTGACTGGGCGGGCCGTGGCCGCCATCAGGAGCGGCACGACGATCACCGCCACGATCGAGCTGACGGAGACATACCGGGTGATCGCCGCGGTCAGCCCCCAGACGAGGAGCGCGATGAGGCCGAACACCGGCGAGAGGCCGAACAACATGCCGGCAGTCGTCGCCACCCCCTTCCCCCCTCGGAACTCGAGGAACGGCGACCAGATGTGCCCGCAAACCGCACAGAACCCACAGAGCGCCTGCATGGTCTCGAGGGGCGCGGTCGCGCCGGCCAGCACCGCCCAGGAGGCGCCCGGCGCGGCGGCGACCCAGCCCTTGCCGAGATCCACGAGCAGGACGAGGAGGCCGGGCACCTTCCCCACGACGCGCGCGACGTTGGTCGCGCCGGCATTGCCGCTGCCATGCTCGCGAATATCGACCCCGGTCACCACCCGGGCCACGAGATAGCTCGTCGGAAACGCCCCAAGACAATAGGCCGCCAGCACCGCGAGGATCATCACCACCATGTCAGACTCTCCGGACGCTGATGAGGATCGGCACCCCGTCCAGATCCAGGGTGCTGCGCAGGATCCGCTCCACGAACGCTAGCTCAGGCCGGTGCAACCGGACCGTGCCGTGAATCGCCAGCTCTACGGTGAGCGGCCGCTGGGACACCTGGCGCACACGGACCACCCGCACCTGACGGAGCTTCCCGGGGCGATCGGTCCCCTCCCGCAACCGGTGCGTGGCATCCCCCAACGCATCCACCGAGATCGGCTGCCGGCCCCGGCGCGCCACCTCGGCGGCCAACGCCAGCGCCTCTTCGATCTGGTAGCCGGTCACCGCGGAGGTGGCGATCACCGGCAGGAAGCGCGCAAACGGGGCACGCCGCCAGACTGCCTGGGCGTACGCCTCCGGGTCGCCGGCCTCCAGGAGATCCCATTTGTTCAGGACGATGATGCAGGGTCGACCAACTTTCAGGATCAACCCGAGGAGCGTGAGATCATCATTGAGCAAACCATCTGCTGCGTCCACGATAAAGAGACAGGCGTCGGCCCGCTCGATCGCCGCGAGCGACCGTTTGACGCTGACCACATCCACGAGGGTTTTGAGTTTCGGGCGGGCCCGCACCCCGGCGGTGTCGACGAGGCAGATCGTCTCCTCGCCACGCGTGATCCAGACATCTACGGCGTCCCGCGTGGTCCCTGGGACGGCGTCCACGGTCACCCGCTCCGCCCGGACGAGCCGATTGAGCAGACTGGATTTGCCGACGTTCGGGCGGCCGACGATCGCCAGCGCCACGTCGGTGCGGGGCGCGGGGGCCTCTTCACCATCTCGTGGGAGGGCCGCCACGATTGCGTCGAGGAGGTCGCCGACGCCGCGCCCGTGGCTGCTGGAGACGGTGAGTGGGGGCCCGAGCCCCAGGGCGTGAAACTCCACGGCGCGCCCGGCCAGCAATTCGGTGTCTGCCTTGTTGATAACGACGAGGACCGGCTTGCCGGCGGTCCGCAATCGCTCGGCCACGCGAGCATCCAATGGGAGCGGGCCGGAGACGGCATCGCCGAGAAAGAGCAAGAGGTCGGCCTCCACAATCGCCGCCGTCACCTGTTCCTGGATCGCGGTGTTCAACGAGGAGCCCTGCTCGAACACCAGCCCCCCGGTATCCACCAGGAGCAGCGACCGGCCGCGCCAGGCCAGGCGGGCGTGCAGGCGGTCACGGGTGACCCCGGGGATCCGGTCGACGACCGCCTGGCGGCGGCGCAAGAGACGATTGAACAATGAGGATTTGCCGACGTTCGGGCGGCCGACGATGGCCACCGTCGGGAGGGGCGTGGCGGGGCGCGGTGGGGCTAGGCGTTGAGGAGGCGATTCCCTCGACGGATGTACCCGATCCCGGAGAGAATCGTGGCCGCCACCATCACGGGCAGCAGGACCCGCAGGGCGGGACTGCCCGCCAGCGCGGCGAGCACGGTGAGCATCTGCGTGAGGGTGGCGACCTTGCCGGACCGCGACGGGATGATTTCGAATCGCGCCGTGACGAGGTAGATGACGAGCGACCCGAGCACGATGATGATGTCGCGACTGACCACGAGAATGGCGACCCACGCGGGCAGCGTGTACAGGTCGGGCATCGTCTTGAGTAGTGTCAGGCATAGGAAGGCCGTAATCAGTAGGAGCTTGTCCGCCAGAGGGTCCAGGATCGTCCCGAGCCGCGTGCTCTCGGCGCGCGCCCGCGCCACGTACCCGTCCACCGCGTCCGTCAACGCCCCCACGAGAAAAATCCCCAGCGCCAGGTAGCGCAGCTCCTCGTGGGGCGGCCGGTAGTACACAAGACAGAGGACAAAGAACGGAATGAGCAGGACACGAAACAATGACAGCTTGTTCGCGAGACTCATGCCCTCGACACCGCCCTCTAGCGGTGGACCGTCACTGCGCCGTCGTATCCGTCGAGGCCGGCGCGCGCCGCGCCGGGGCCGAGCCCTGCTGCCGGAGCGCCGTCCCGTCCTTCGGGCAGTACTCCAAGTCGTTCGTGTACACCTTGCCGCAGGTCGGGCAGAACTTGTTGGACTGGCCGCTGCCAATCACCCCGCCCGCTGCCGCACCCGTCAACGCCCCGAGCCCGGCACCGATCAATGCTCCTTGACCAGCGTTACCCGACTGGTTGCCCACGATCGCGCCGATCGCGGCCCCCGCCGCGGCGCCGGTGCCGGCGCCGATCCCGGCCCCCTTCTGCGTCGGGTCGGTCGTGGAACATCCAATGAATGTCAGCAGACAGCCGAGCGCCATCCACTTCATGAGCCGTGTTTGCATGATGATTCCTCCGTCAGTTCTGACGCTAGTGTACCACACCCCCTGCTATCGCACCACTCGGATCCGGCGCACCGGCCAGTAGATCACCATCGCCTTCCCGATCAGATTCTCTTTCGGCAGAAATCCCCAGTAGCGGGAGTCGCGGGAGCTGGCCGAATTGTCCCCCAGCACAAAATAGTAGCCCATCGGCACGCGCACGGGGACGCCCGGCTTGGCATAATCGCCATAGTTGTAGTAGGCCAGACTCTGGAAGACGGGAGGGTCGTCCACCCGCTGGCCGTTGACCCAAAGGTGGAAATTCCGAATCTCAATGAGGTCGCCCTCCGTCGCCACGAACCGCTTGATGAAATCACGATGCCGATCTTCCGGGGCGACAAAAACGATCACATCGCCTCGGTGCGGCGCGCGGACGGCCGGCAGACGCCACGACGTCCCCGGAATCTTCGCACCATAGAGGAATTTGTTCACAAGGATGCGATCCCCTTCGATCAGCGTCGGGCGCATCGAGCCGGTCGGGATCTTGAAGGCCTGCACGACGAAGGCGCGGATCGTCAGAGCCAAGAGGGCCGCGATGAGAATCGACTCCACGTACTCCCACACCACCGCTTTGCGGGACGGACTCATGAGGAGATCTTCAACACCGCCATGAACGCCTCCTGGGGCACTTCGACCTTCCCGAATTGCTTCATCCGCTTCTTGCCCGCTTTCTGCGCCTCCCACAACTTCCGCTTGCGGCTGATGTCGCCGCCGGAGCAGCGGGCGGTCACATTCTTGCCGAGGGGCCGGACCGTCTCGCGCGCGATGACGTGCGAGCCGACGGCCGCCTGGATCGCCACCTCGAACATCTGGCGCGGGATGAGTTCTTTCAACCGCGTCACAAGGTCGCGGCCGCGCAGGTAGGCTTGTTCCTTTGGGACAATGGAGGAGAGGGCGTCGCAGGCCTCGCCATTCAACAGGATATCCAGCTTGACGAGTTGGGACGGGGCGTAGTCGAGGAACTCGTAATCCATCGAGCCGTAGCCGCGCGTCGCCGACTTGAGCCGATCGTGGAAATCCACGATCACCTCTGCCAGCGGAAACTCGTACACCAGCATCGCCCGGTCGGTCCCCAGGTACTGCGTGGACTTGTAGAGGCCGCGGCGGTCCTGGGCCAGCTGCATCACGGGGCCCAAGCTGTCGGCCGGGACGATGAGGAACGCCCGGATCATCGGCTCCTCGACAGTGGCCAGCTCTCCCGGCGAGGGGAGCTTCGTCGGATTGTCAATCTGACGCACGGTGCCGTCGCGCAAGCGCACCTGATAGACCACGCTCGGAGTGGTCGCCATGAGACTGAGCCCGAACTCTCGCTCGAGGCGCTCCTGGATGATCTCCATGTGCAGGAGCCCGAGGAATCCACAGCGGAAGCCGAAGCCGAACGAGTTGGAGGTCTCCGGCTCAAACAGGAACGAGGCGTCGGAGAGCCGCAGCTTCTCGAGCGCCTCGCGCAGCGCCGGGAAATCTTTCGCGTTGAGCGGGTAGAGGCCGCAGAACACCAGCGGGTGCACCGGCTTGTAGCCGGGCAGCGCATCGCGGGCCGGCTCTTTCGCGCCGGTCACAGTGTCCCCGGCGCGCACATCGCGCGGGTCCTTGATGTTGCAGGTGAGGTAGCCCACCTCGCCGGCGCGCAGCCCCTCGACAGGGGTCGGGTGCGGCATCAACACGCCTACCTCTTGCACCTCATGGGTGCACTTGGCCCCCATCAACGTGATCGGCATCCCGGGGAGAATCGCGCCGTGCATCACGCGGCAGTAGACCACCACCCCCTTGTACACGTCGAACCGCGAGTCGAAGACGAGGGCCTGGAGCGGGCGGGCGCCCTCCCCCTGCGGCGGCGGAATGTCCCGCACGATCCGCTCGAGCAGCTCCGGGACGCCACGCCCCTCCTTCGCGCTGGTGAGCACCGGGGTGGCGGTCACCTGGAGCGTCTCGCGGAGCTGGCGCGCGACCCGCTCCGGATCGGCGCTGGCCAAATCCACCTTGTTGATCACCGGAATGATCGTCAGGTGATGCTCGCGCGCGAGGTACAGATTGGCGACGGTCTGGGCCTCGACCCCCTGAGAGGCATCGACGACCAGCAGGGCCCCCTCGCAAGCCCGCAACGATTTCGACACCTCGTAGGTGAAGTCCACGTGCCCCGGCGTATCAATGAGATTCAGGAGATAGTCCTGCCCATCGGCGGCGCGGTAGGTCAGGCGCACCGCCGAGGCCTTGATCGTGATGCCGCGCTCGCGCTCGAGATCCATGTCGTCGAGCAACTGGCTGCGGAACTCGCGTGTGGTGATGGCCCCGGTGGCCAGGAGGAGCCGGTCGGCCAGCGTGGATTTGCCGTGGTCGATGTGCGCGATGATGCAGAAGTTCCTGATGCGGGCCAGCGGGGTGATCACGAGGCGGGGACGAGGGCCTGCCCGGCCGCGAGCAGTTGACGGACGCCGCGGGCCGACGGGGCCTCCGCGTAGATCCGCAGGAGGGGCTCCGTGCCCGAGGCCCGCCACAAGAGCCACCCGCCGTCAGCCAGCAGGACCTTGACGCCATCCACCGTCGAGACTTGACGGACCGCTTGGCCGGCGAGGCGGGCCGGGAGGCGCTTCGCCAGCGAGGCCGCAAAGGTGCGGGGCAACGGCTGACGCAGTGTCACATCCACGCGGGCGTACGCCCAATGCCCGAATCGTCGCCGCAGATCGGTCAGGAGCGCCGAGAGCGGCTGCCGGCGGGTCGCCACCATCTCCGCGATCAGCAGCGCCATCAATGTGCCGTCACGTTCCGGCACGATCCGGCTGATGCCAAATCCGCCCGACTCCTCGCCGCCAAAGAGGATCTTCCCTTCCCGCATGAGCGTGGCGATGTGCTTGAACCCCACAGGGGTTTCGTAGATCGGCACGTCAAAGGCCTTGGCGATCCGGGTCATCAGATTGGTGCCGGCCACGGTTTTTGCCAGGCCGCCGCGCCAGCCCCGCCCATCGAGCAGGTGCAGGGCCAAGAGTGCCATCGTTTCTTGCGAGGTGACAAACCGGCCGTGCTCGTCCACGACCCCGACGCGATCGGCATCGCCATCAGTCGCGAACCCGAGATCAAAGCGCCCACGTCTCACGGTGCGGCAGAGGTGCTCCAGGTGCTCACCGATCGGCTCAGGGCGGCGCCCATCGAAGGTCGGATGGGGATCGCCGGCCAACGTCTCCACCCGGCAGGAGGTCCCCGCCAGCACCTGCGCCAACAGGTGGCCGCCCGCCCCGTGCATCGCATCCACGGCGATGCGCAGCTTGGACCGCCGAAGAACCGGGAAATTCAAAAACCGACGGACGAACGCGAGATAGCCGGGGTAGAAATCTACTCGCCGGATCCGCCGGCGGCGGAGCGCCGTCGCGAGCGGGAGAATGTGCACTGGCGACCGCCAGAGATGTTGCTCACACCAGCGGGTCATGGCCGGCTCCGCGGGCCCGGCATAGTAGGGCTTGAATTTGATGCCGTTGTACTCGGCGGGATTGTGGGAGGCCGTGATAACGATCCCGCCCGCCAGCCGCCGCAGGCGGATCATGAGTGAGAGCATCGGCGTGGGGGTCGGGCCTGCGGTCAGCAGGACCGTGAACCCATTCCCCGCCAACACCTCGGCCGCCGCGATGGCGAACTGCTCGCCAAGGAACCGCGTGTCATACGCGACCGCCAATGTCCGGCCGCGTCCGCGCGGCGGATGGCGCGTGAGGTAGTCGGCGATCGATTGGACCACCGCCCGCACATTCGGCATCGTGAAATCGTCGGCGACGCGACCCCGCCAGCCGTCGGTGCCAAAGGTGATTGTCGGCCGCGTCGGGGTCATGCCTGGTACCCGCCGCCGGCCCCGGCCGGGCGCACCGTGGGCGGCGGCCCCTCCCCGCGCAACGCCGCGATCGCCTGCCGCGGATCAGTCGCCCGGAAAATATACGTGCCGGCCACCAACACATTGGCGCCGGCGTCGCGCGTGCGGCGGGCGGTCTCATGGGTGATGCCGCCATCCACCTGGATGTCGCGTGCGAAGCGCTTCCGCAGCGTCTCGATTTTCGGCAGCACCTCCGGCATGAACGCCTGCCCGCCGAATCCGGGATTCACCGTCATGAGCAGCACGAGGTCAATCGTCTCAAGCGAGGCCTCAAGCGTAGCCAGCGGCGTCTGTGGTCGAAGCGCCACTCCGACCTTACAACCCACCTGCTTGACCTGCTCCACGATGGATTTTAGGTTGTCACAGGCCTCCGCGTGAATCGTGATGCGGTCGGCGCCGGCCTTCGCAAACTCCTCCAGGTAGCGCTCCGGATGCTCGATCATCAGGTGCACGTCGAGCGGCAGCTTCGTGACCGGCCGCAGCGCCGAGACCACCTGCGGGCCGACCGTTAGATTGGGCACAAAATGGCCGTCCATCACATCCAGGTGAATCCAATCCGCCCCGGCCTGCTCCACGCGGGCGGTTTCCTCGGCCAGATGGCCGAAATCCGCCGCCAGCATCGAGGGGGCCACGAGCGCTCGACTCATCATCAGGCCTCCTCCAACAGGGCTCGGGCCCGTTCCTGCTCGCGCGGCTTCAGCGGGCCGATGGCGGCCAGATTCACCCGGCGCAGCTGCAGCACCTCGCGGGCGGCACGGGTCACGTCCGCCGGCGTGGCGCGCCGGATATCCTCGAGGATCGCCTCGAGCGGATCCACACGGCTCAGCATCATCTCGCTCTCCCCAATCCACAACATGTGGTCTACCGTATCCTCGAGCGTCAGCAACAGTTGGCTTCGATAGAACTCCCGCGCGCGCTCAAATTCATCCCGCGGCACCGGGTGCCGGCGCATCCGGGCCAACTCCTGCACGATCACTCGCAACGCCTGGACGAATTTCCGGTGTTCCACACCCGCCAGCACGGTGAACGCCCCGGTGTCCCGGTAGCGCTTGACCTGCGTGCCGATTTCATACGCCAGCCCCCGCACCTCGCGCACCTGGTGGAAGAGGCGCGATGACATATTGCCGCCCAAGATCACATGCAACAGGTTGAGCCCATGGACGCGCGGATGATTGCGCGGGAACGCGTGAAACCCGAGCGAGAGGTGCGTCTGCTCCGTCTCTTTCACGAGGCACTGGAGGCGCGGCGCCTGCTGGCGCTGTGTTGCCCGGCGGAATCGCTGTGCCCGCCCCGCCGGCACGCGCGCGAACGCGGCCCGCACCTGCTCCACCAGCATCCGGTGGCTCACCGGCCCGGCGGCCGCCACAATCATGTTCGCAGGGGTGTAGAACCGTTGGCGATAGGCGGCCAGATCGGCCCGCCGGATCCGTCCGACCGACGCGGCGGTCCCCGCCAGGAACATGCCGAGCGGTTGATGCGGCCAAAGGAGTGTCCCCAGCAGATCCTGCACATGCTGCATCGGCATGTCGAGGTACATCTTGATCTCTTCGAGAATGACTTGGCGCTCCCGCTCGATGTCCCCAGCACTCAGCCGCGGGTGGAGCGTCATGTCCATCAGCACGTCGAGCGCGGACGCCGCGTGACGAACCGGGACACGCGCGTAGACGCAGGTGAACTCCGTGTCGGTGAACGCGTTGACGGAGCCGCCGAGCCCCTCGATCGCCTCCTTGATCTGCTGGGCCGAGCGCTGCGCCGTCCCTTTGAAGATCAAATGCTCCAGGAAATGGGAGATGCCGCAGAGGCGCGCCGATTCGTACCGGCCGCCGGCCGCCATCCAGACACCGAGCGCCACCGACTGCATGTGCGGCATCGGGGCCGAGAGGATGCGAAGCTGATTCGGCAGCACGGTCTTCGGATACCAATTGCGCGAGGTGTGGCTCACAAGTGCCGTTGCCATGCGGCCTCCTGCTGGCATCGGGCGACGAGCTGCTTCACCTGCTGGGCCTGAGAACGGTGGGCCACCACGATCACGTCCCCGTGCTGAACGATAATCAGATCTCGCACGCCGATCGTAGCGATCAACCGGTGCGGGTCGCCCATGATGAGCGTGCCGGCGGTGTCGAGACTCAGCACGGTGCCGCGCACCGCATTGCCGGCCTGATCACGCGGGAGATACTGCGCGACACTCGTCCAGGACCCGACATCATCCCAGCGGAACGGCGCGGGCACCATCCACCGGTCAATGGCCTGCTCCATCACCCCGTAATCAATGGAGATCGAGGGGAGCGAGCGATAAAGCTGGGCCAGCTGTACATCAAACGCCGCGGTCCCCACCTCCGCATGAAGTGTCTTCACTAAGGGTCGCGTGATGCCTGGCAGGGATCGCTGGAGCGCCCGGGCGATGGCCGGGATCGACCAGACGAACATCCCGCTGTTCCAGAAGGCCCCGCGACGGATCAGCCGTGCTGCCGTGGCTTTCGGCGGCTTCTCGACATAGCGGGTCAGCGGCGCCGCCCACAACCGGCTGCCCGAGATCCGGTGGCGCGGGCCGGGGACCAGATAGCCGTAGCCGGTCACCGGGCCCGTCGGCTTGATCCCGATGCAGACGAGACGATCTACATCTTGCAAGGCGATGTGGGCGGCGGCGCGCATGCAATCCACCCACGCCGTCGCCGGCTCGATCACCTGATCCGCCGTCATGACGAGGATTACGGCACCCGGGTCTTCGCGCCCAATCAGCAGCGCCCCGACGCCGACGGCCGCCGCCGTGTTTCGGCCGATGGGCTCGGCCACGAGCCGCCGGCGCGAGAGCCGCGGCAGCTCGTGTTGGATCAATGTCGCGTGCGCCGCACTGCCGATGACAAAAATCTGGTCGCGCGGAACCAGATGCGCCAAGCGCGCGTAGGCCGCTTGGAACAGACTCTCGCGGCCCGCAATCGGGAGGAACTGCTTCGGCTGCGCCCGCCGCGACCAGGGCCAGAGCCGCTCCCCCTGCCCGCCGGCGAGCAGCATCCCCCAGTAGCGGCTGCGGGGAATGGTCATCGGCGCGCGGCCTCCAGCAACGGCTGCACGAACGACCCGACCCGCCGCGCGAGATCCCGGTGGCGCACCCGGCGCTGAACTGAGCGCCGGTACGGCCCTCTGGCCAGTCGGTGCCGCGTGATCGCCTGCACGATGGCGCTGCCGACGACGACGCCGTCGGCCACGCCCCCCAGCCAGCGCACCTGCTCCGGCTTCGAGACGCCGAAGCCGACCGCCACCGGCAACCGCGTCAGCCGTTTCAGCCACCGCACCTGGGCCAGCACTTCGGGCGGCAGCGCGCGCCGGGCCCCAGTGACCCCAGTGAGTGAGACGTAGTAGATGAAGCCGCGCGACGCGGCGGCGATGCGCCGCAGTCGGGCGATCGGGCTCGTCGGCGCCGCGAGGAAGATCGTGGCCAGCCGCACGGGCCGCGCGGCGCAGATCAGCTCGCCCGCCTCCTCAGGGGGCAGATCCGGTACCACGAGGCCATCGAATCCTGCGGCGACCGCGTCGCGACAAAAAGCCGCCATCCCGTACCGGGCCAGTGGATTAACGTAGCTCATTGCGACGAGCGGCACGGTGGTTTTTCCACGAACGCGCCGCACCATCTGCAGAATGCCGCGGACCGTCGCCCCGTTCGCCAATGCCTCAGCCGACGCCGCCTGGATCGTCGGGCCGTCTGCCAACGGATCGGAGAATGGAATCCCTAGCTCGATCAGGTCCACGCCACGGGCGGCCAGCTCGCGCACGATGAACTCCGTCGCCAGCAACGACGGGTAGCCGGCCGTCACGTAGGCGACGAGGGCGGTGCGGCGCGCCGCGCGCGCCCGACGAAATGCCGCGGTGATCCGCTCAGCGCCCACGGGGTAACATCCCGAGCGTTTCCGCCACGAGCGACACGTCTTTATCCCCCCGCCCCGAGAGCCCGAGAATCACCGCCGCCGAGCGCGGCAGCTTCGGCGCCAGACGGCTGAGCGCTGCCACCGCGTGCGACGGCTCCAGCGCCGGGAGAATCCCCTCAGTCTCTGCCAACAATTTGAATCCCTCGAGCGCTTGCGTGTCGGTCACCCCGACGTACCGCGCCCGGCCGGTGAGTTTCAAGTAGGCATGCTCCGGCCCCACGCCAGGGTAATCAAGTCCTGCGGCAATCGAGTGGGCATTTTGAATTTGGCCTTCATGATCCTGGAGCAAATAGGAGCGCGCCCCGTGCAGGATGCCGACAGTCCCGGCCGTGAGGGTAGCTGCGTGGGCTCCCCGGCCGATGCCCCGCCCGGCCGCCTCCACCCCGACGAGCTTGACCGACCGATCCCGCACAAACGCATGAAAGAGCCCAATCGCGTTCGAGCCACCACCGACGCAGGCGATCACCGTGTGAGGCAGTCGTCCATGCGCGCGCAGGATCTGTCGCCGTGCCTCGCGCCCAATCACCGACTGGAACTCCCGCACCATCGTCGGGTACGGGTGCGGTCCAACGACGGAGCCGAGGATGTAGTGGGTGGTGCGGACGTTCGTCACCCAGTCGCGGATCGCCTCGTTGCAGGCGTCCTTGAGGGTGCGCGTGCCGCTCGTGACCGGCACCACGCGCGCCCCGAGCAGGCGCATCCGGACGACGTTGAGCGCCTGCCGGGCCATGTCCTCGGCCCCCATGTAGACGTCGCACTCAAGCCCCAGCCAGGCCGCCACCGTCGCCGTCGCCACCCCGTGCTGCCCCGCCCCCGTCTCGGCGATCACCCGTCGCTTCCCCATCCGCCGCGCGAGCAGGGCTTGACCCACGGTGTTGTTGATCTTGTGAGCGCCGGTGTGGGCGAGATCTTCCCGCTTGAGATAAATCTTGGGGCCACGGAGGCGCTGGGTCAGCCGTTCAGCAAAATAGAGGGGGGTCGGCCGGCCGACATAGGTTTCGAGGGCATCGGCCAGGGTTCGACGGAACGCCGGGTCGCGGCGGGCCGTCCGGTAGGTGCGCTCTAATCCCGCAAGCGCCGCCATGAGGGTTTCCGGGACGAATTGGCCACCGAAGGGGCCGAATCGGCCCTTGGAGGATGACGAAGAGGCCATAGCCCGCCAGTGTAACACAGCGACGGAAGCCGTGTCAAAACCGTGTACGGGAGGGGATGAAAAAGGGTTACGCGAACCGTTCGGAGAGGACTTGGAAGACGTCCTCGACCGTTAACCCTTGAATGTTCAGATAGGGGGCCACATCGAGTACGATGGGGTTCGCCAATGGTTTGCCCTGTGCTTCCGACCAGGCGGCGAGAGCGCCCGTGATTATCGCCGGCAGCAGGTTCCGAATAGTGAGTTCGTCGATCCCACCGAGACCTTGGATCTGTACGACATCGGCGTGCGCTTCGGCCCCCTCGTGATACGCAACCAGTCGGATCACATCAATGTTGAGGTCCCGGTAATAGGCCGCGTCGTCATCTGAATAGCCCCCCTGATAACGCTCGATCGTCACCACAGGATATCCCGGTAGGGTTTGGAATCCTTGCCTGAACAAAGTCTCCGCCTCCGGGGTCAGATTCACGATCTCAGGATCAATTATCATGATGATTGGCCTGCGGTGATCGCGTCCCATCGCCTTAACGCGACTCGCCACGCCGTCTACAAGTCGCCCTAATGCCTCCCGCTCCTCCGCGCTGGCAGTGGGGAGGGCTCGGTACACCCGTGCCCCGACTTCCGTGGGGAGGGCTGACCCTGTCTTTGCAACTACTTCGAATAGCGAGGGGACTGGTGACGTCGGATCCAACCCACTGTGGATCAGGATCTTCCCAGGCTGGAGTTCGCGTTGCACCTTCTCGAGCACTCGCTCTGAGGACTGATACGTGCTATACCAGTAGACGACATCCTCCGCCTGCAACCGAACGCTCTCATCCAAGTAATCGGCATGGATCAACTCGATCGACCCGGGCCCACCGTCGGCGCGAACCCAGCGCACGACACCTTCTCCTGTCTCCCGTTCGAATCGCGGACACTGCGGAAACTGGCGCGCCAACGTCTCCAGCAACTCAGTGGCCCTTACCACCGCCCGATCGTAGAGCTCTTGATCCCCCTCGATCCCCCGCGCAACCGCTCCAAACAGCGCTGCGACTACCGGCACCCGACCATCGCCAGATCCCAAGTCCGAGAAACGTCGGCCGGGGCCTACCCCGGCGAGCTCAAACAACATCGAGAGGTCGGAGATTTTCGACCCTGCGTAAATGCCATAGGTTGAACCCATGAAATCATCTGGCTGCCGATAAAAATCCCCTAAGAACTCCAATAAAGCATTCCCATCGACAAGATCTTTCGCTGAGAGCTGCTCCTCCGCGCCGGCGGCAGACTCGAGCTCTTTCGTATCTTGACGAGCAACGGCGATATTCCGAACCGCTTCAAGATACGTAGCTGTCACGTCACTCAAAGCGTCATACCGATCCAATGTTCTGGTAACGAGCGCGGGGGAGTCCGCCGTGTCCAAGATCGCGAGGCCGCCCCAGCGAGACCGGTGCCACTGAGCTGATTCGACACCCCCTGGCTGAGGGAAACCTCCTTGTTCCATGAGTCCCTCGACTACCGCCGAGGGATATCCCCATAAAATGCCCACCGCGTCTCCCAAAGACTGGAGGGCGTCCATCAAACGATCGCTATCCCCATGCGCAAGCGCCGTCAAAATCTCGTTCTGATTGCGCTCAACAGCCTGCCGAATGTATGGAAACGCTTCATCACGACGGGCGGCATCGAGGGCGGCACGAGCGTGTTCAACATCCAACATCCACAATCCCGCCGGCATCCCAATATAGGTCGCCAACGAGTTATAGAAATGCGTCGTCCATGTCAGAAATCTTTGACCGTCTAGACCAGCGGCCTTGCCTAACCACTCTTGAAGCGCTAGCGCGTCGCCAGGTCTGATGCTCACGCCAATCAGAGGCTTCATACCCAACAGGGTTGGAGCCGAAGCCACCAGCAAACGGGCATTGGTTTGCTCAGAACGACTGAGTTGTTGGAGGAGCGTTCGCTTATTCGGGGCGGCCTCCACAAAACGCCATTGGTTCAGTGCTGCATGGACCCACTCAAACCGATCGAGAATCTTCGTCACTTCATCCGGTTCGAACAATCCCCCCTCGCCAAGAGCCTGTATCACTCGATCACGAAATGCCTGCCATCGCTCCTCCGCGCCGGCGGCGGGACGGGCGGGGACCAGGCGGGCGTTGGCAAGGTAGTCGAGCAAAGCGCGTTGGGTGGGGTCGGGGCGCGCGGCGCCTGTCTCGGTGTCACGCTGAATATCTTCCAGAAGGGCCTCTTCTACCATCTGTAGAGAGACGGCCCGGGGACTCGCCAGATGACCTTCAAGCTTCGTGACCAAATTGGCTAAGACCATCTGCTCAACATGACCATGGGTCATGGTGGTGGCAGCTGTCACCACGCGCTGGTGAATCCGTCCCTGCGCGTCGGCCTCCAGCCCCTCGGGGAACGGATAGTCCGGATGTGCCGCCAGGCGCCACTCCTCCAGGCCAGAGGCGGAAAAACCGCTTTGTTTCGAGAGAAACGTGCCCTCGGTACCGGGTACCACGGGGACAGGTTGCGCATCAAGCTCCTCCGCGCCGGCGGTGGGGTGACCAAGGGCTGTGGCGATTTTCTGCTCGAGCCCTGCGCTGTTCTTTGGTTGGAGTTCACGGAGGGCGAGAGCGGGTGCAGGCAGAGTCAGGGGGAGGGCGAGCGCGGGGATTAACAAAGCGCTCAGCAAGCGGGTAAAGAAACAACGCCTCGGTTGGGCATTCATGGTCACTCTAAGTATGCCTGAGTCCGAGGCGCAATGTCAAATCAATCGAGTAAACTTTTGAGTTTTTTACACGCCCTGGCGGGCGAGGCGTTCGAGGATCTCGATGCGGCGTTCGACGGGGGGATGGGTGCTGAAGAGGTTCACGAGGCCGCCAGCGGTGAGCGGATTCACAATGAAGAGATGCGCGGTTGCGGGGCTGGCCGCCATCGGGACGCGGGCCGCCATCGCATGGATCTTGCGCAACGCGCTGGCCAGCGCCAGCGGCTTGTGGCACAGGGTGGCGCCGCTCGCGTCCGCCTGGTACTCGCGCGAGCGGGAGACCGCCATCTGGATCAACATCGCCGCGATCGGGGCCACAATGGCGACGACGAGCATCAGGACCAACTGGACGCCCCCGTTATTCCGGTCGTCGCGGCTGCGGCCTCCGCCCCACATCATCGCCCAGCGGGCCATGTCGGCCAGCATATAGATGGCGCCGGCGATGGTGGCGGCGACCGTGCTCGTCAAGATGTCGTAGTTCCGCACGTGGGAGAGCTCGTGGCTGATGACCCCCTCGAGCTCCTCATCCGTGAGGAGGCGCAGGATCCCCTCAGTGACGGCGACCGCGGCGTGATTCGGGCTGCGGCCGGTGGCGAAGGCATTCGGCGTCTCCGTCGGGATGCGATAGAGCCGCGGCATCGGCATGCCGGCTTGCTGGGCGAGACGCCGCACGGTGCGGGCGAGCTCCGGCAGCTCGGATTCGCTGACCGGCTTGGCGCCGTACATCGCCAGCACAATCTTGTCCGAGAACCAGTAGGAGATGACGTTCATGACGAGGGCCATGCTGAGAGCGATCATCATGCCCCGGTGGCCGCCGACGAGCTGGCCGATGCCGACCAGCAGCAGGGTCAAGAGCGTCAAAAACAATGTGGTTTTGAACGTGTTCATGGGGTGTGCGACGCCTCCTTCGAGGTAGGTAAGATCAGTATAGCACAACAGCCGCCGGCGTCAATCTGAACCGGGCTGGCGGGCGCGGCGCGCGGCACGGCAAAACGCGAGAACTTTGGCAGGGTCTTTGACCCCGGGGCGGCGCTCGACGCCGCTCGAGACATCGACGGCGGAGGGGCGAACCTGGCGGATTACCCGGGCGACCGTCGTCGGGCGCAACCCCCCAGCGAGGATGACCGACAGCCCGAGGCGCCCGGCGCGCACGGCTAGCGCTCGGTTGGTCACCCGCCCTGTTCCACCGCGCCGGCCGGGCACACTCGCATCCAGCAGGATCGCATCCGCGACCCCTCGGTAGCGGCGGATCGCGGCCACATCCTGAGGACCGGAGAGTCGAAATGCCTTGATCACGGGGAGGCCGGTTCGCCGCCGCGCCGCACGGCAGGCCGCCGGCGACTCCTCACCGTGGAGCTGGAGGGCGCCGAGGCGACAAGTCCGGGCGAGCCGGACCAAGCGGGCCAACGGCTCGTTGACGAAGACACCGACGGGGATCACCGACGGCGGCAGTGCTCGGGCCACCTGGGCCGCTCGGACCGGCGTCACCCGCCGCGGGCTCTCCGCCGCGAAGATGAGCCCGATCGCATCGGCCCCCGCCGCCACCACCACCCGCGCATCGCGCACACTCCTGATGCCGCAGATTTTCACGGTGAAGGGCGCGCGCCTCACGGCCCCATCACCTCGCGCACCTTGCTCCGGATGTCCGGCGCCGCCATGAACGCCTCGCCGATCAGCACCGCATGCACGCCGAGGGATTTCACGTACATCACATCCTCGTGCGTGCGCAGGCCGCTCTCGGCCACGACGGTGCACTCCTTCGGCAGATGCCGGATCAGGCGCGCCGTCGTCTCCCGGTCAATCTTGAAGGTGTGCAGATCCCGATTGTTGATGCCGATGAGTCGCGCGCCGGCCCCGAGCGCCTTCTGCAGATCCTCCTCGATATGAACCTCGACGAGCGCGGCCAACCCCAGCTCCGCCGCCGCCGCGAGAAACGCCTGCAACTCCTCGGCATTCAGCAAATCGGCGATGAGCAGCACCGCGTCCGCCCCGGCGACCGCGCTTTCGTACACCTGATAGAGATCAATCAGGAAATCCTTGCGCAGGATCGGCAGCGCGGTGACCGCCTTGACCTGCGCGAGGTACCCGAGGTGGCCGCCGAAGAACCGCTCGTCGGTCAGCACCGAGAGCGCCTGCGCGCCGGCCGCCTGGTAGATCTGCGCCACCTGGACGGGGTCCACCTCCTTGCGGATCACGCCGGCGGAGGGGGAGGCCTGTTTAATCTCCGCGATCAAATTGAGATGATGGGGCCGCGCGATGGCCGCCCGGAAATCCCGACGGGGTTTCAGGGTGCGGGCCCGCTCCTTCAACACCTCGAGGGGGCGCACCTCCTTCGCAAGGGCCACTTCCTGCCGCTTATGCTCAATGATCTTGGCCAACATCGAGGGCGGGGTCATGCCGCGTTCGTCACCTGCACCAACCGGTCGAGGAGCTGCCGGGCGCGGCCGTTGTCGAGCGCGCGCCGCGCGAGGGCCACTCCACCGCCGATATCAACCGCCCCGTCGGCCACGTAGAGGGCACACCCGGCGTTCAGGAGCACCGCATCGCGGTACGGCCCCTGGGCCCCATCGAGCACCTCGCGCGCGATCCGCGCGCAGGTAGCCGGATCGCCGCCACGCAGTTGTTCCAACGTGGTCTCTGTGAACCCGAACTGCTCCGGGGTGATCGTGTAGGCGCTTCTGCGCCCACGCTTGACCTCCAGGACGCGGGTCGTGCCGACGGTGCTCACTTCATCGAGTCCCTCCTCCCCGCGCACCACGAGGACATGCTGGGCGCCGAGCCGCTCCAGCGCCTGGGTCATGAGATCGGGGGCTTGAGGATCGGAGACGCCGACGACCTGGCGTGTGGCGCCCGCGGGATTGGTCAACGGGCCCAAGAGGTTAAAAATCGTCCGGAATCCCAGGGATTTCCGCACAGGCGCGACGTGCTTCATCGCCGGATGAAATTGCGGAGCAAAGAGGAACCCGAACCCGATCTCCTCAATGCAACGGGCCACGACAGCCGGGGCCACCTCCACCTGGACCCCCAGCGCCGTCAGGAGATCGGCGCTGCCGCAGGCGGAAGTGGCGCCGCGATTCCCATGCTTCGCCACGTGGGCCCCCGCCGCGGCCGCCACGAGGGCCGCCACCGTTGAGATGTTGAAGGTCCGCAGGCCGTCGCCCCCCGTGCCGCAGGTGTCCACGAGCGGCTGGACGCGCACGGTGATCGGCACCGCCAGCGCCCGCATCGCGCGGGCCGCCCCGGTCAGCTCCTCAACGGTGACGCCCTTCTCCTTCCAAGCGGTCAGAAGTTCGGCTATCTCCGCCTGGGCGGCCTCGCCGCGCATCAACGTCTCGACGACGCGCTGCGCCTCGGCCTCGCTCAACGCGCGGCGCATGCGAAGCTGATCAATGCTGGGGGTTAAGACGTCAGGCATCGGCAGGTTAGAGCGCGAGGAAATTCTTCAAGAGCTGTTTGCCGGCGGTGGTCAGGATTGACTCCGGGTGGAACTGGACGCCGTAGACGGGCAGTGTCGTGTGCTGGAGCCCCATGATCTCGTGCTCTTTCGTCTCGGCGGTCACACGCAAGGTCGGCGGCAGCGTCTCACGCTCGACGACAAGGGAGTGATACCGCGTCGCCTCAAAGGGATTCGGGAGGCCGCGGAAGACGCCGGTCCCCTCATGCTGGATCATCGAGGTCTTGCCGTGCATGAGCCGGTAGTTGCGCACGACGTGGCCGCCGTACACTTCGCCGATGCACTGGTGGCCGAGGCAGACGCCGAGGAGCGGCACCTGGCCGGCGAACGTCCGAATCACCTCGCAGGAGATCCCGGCGTCCTTCGGCGAGCCCGGGCCCGGGGAGATCACGATCCGATCCGGCCGCTGCGCCCGCAACTCTTCGATGGTCGCCTGGTCATTCCGCACGACGACGAGCTCCTGCCCCATCTCGCCCAAATACTGGACGAGGTTGTAGGTGAAGGAATCGTAGTTATCAATCATCACGATGCGCTGTGGTGTCGTCATGCGGGCATGCCCCGCTCCGCCAGCTCGATCGCGTGCAGCAGGCCGGCGGCCTTGTTGCGGGTTTCCTGATATTCGCGGGCCGGTTGGGAGTCGGCGACGATGCCGGCCCCGGCCTGCACGGAGGCGCGGCGGCCCTGCACCAATGCGGTGCGAATCGTGATGCAGAGATCCATGTTGCCGGTGAAACTGACGTAGCCGACGGCGCCGGCGTACGGGCCGCGGGCGTCCGGTTCCAACTCGTTGATGAGCTGCATCGCGCGCACCTTCGGGGCGCCGGTCACCGTGCCAGCCGGGAAGGTGGCGCGCAGCACATCGAACGCATTCTTGTCCTGACGGAGACGCCCCACAACATGACTCACCAAGTGCATCACGTGGGAGTATCGTTCCACCACCATCAGATCGTTCACTGTGACGGAGCCGTAATCGCACACCCGGCCGATGTCGTTGCGCCCGAGATCCACGAGCATCAGATGCTCCGCCCGCTCCTTCGGATCGCGCCGCAGGTCCGCCTCAATCCGCCGGTCGTCGGCCAACGTTTTCCCGCGCGGGCGGGTGCCGGCGATCGGCCGGACGGTGACGACCCCCTGCTCACACCGGACGAGGATCTCCGGCGAGGAGCCGACGAGCGCAAACGATCCCCGGTGGAAGTAGAACATGTAGGGAGACGGATTCACCGACCGGAGCGCGCGATAGATCTCGAATGGTCGGCAGGCGACCGGTACCTCGAATCGCTGCGAGAGGACGATCTGAATCGTCTCCCCCTGGGCAATCGCCGCCTTCGCCCGCTGGACCGCCGCCAGGAAGGCCGGACGGGTCATGTTGGAGCGGACCGCGGATGGCCGTCGGGTCCGCCGTGGGGCGGACGGGCGCGCGGCAGGGGCGGGCCGCTGCAATTGCTCGATGATCTCATCAATCCGCGCGGCGGCGCGGGCGTAGGCGGTCCCGGCCCGCCGCCCGAGCGTCGCCGGAGTTCCCGACGGAATCATCGCATTCACAATGATCTTCAGCACGCGCTCGAGGTGATCAAACACCACGACCGTGTCGCTCAGCATCCAGACGCTGTCCGGCACGCCGAGGACGTCGGGCTTGGCCGGTCCCACCGGCTCAAGGAAGCGCACGAGGTCGTAGCCGACGTAGCCGACGAATCCTCCGGCGAATCGTGGGAGGCCCGGGAGGGTGACGCTGCGATACGGGGCGAGCAACTGCTGCAGCTCCCAGAGCGGATCATGCGCCATCGTCCATCGGCGCGTCCCCCGGCGATCAGTCACGGTCATCCGCCGGCCGTGGGATTCGACGACGAGACTCGGGGCGGCGCCGATAAACGAGTAGCGCCCCATCCCCTTCCCCTGCTCCGCCGACTCGAGCAGGTACGCGGGGCCTCGACCTTCGAGCTTCAGGTAGGCCGAGAGGGGCGTCTCCGCGGCCGCGCGGATCGTGCGACAGACGGGGATCACGTTCGCCTGCGCCGCCAGCCGCGCGAACGCGGCGAGCGACGGCGTGCAGGTGTTAGCGCGGCTTCTGCCCATACACCTGCTCAGGGTCAAATACCTTGGGCTCCGTGACCGCCCAGGACTTCCCGTCCTTGGAGGTCCGGTAGAAACAGGTCCGGTAGCCGGCGTGGCAGGCCCCGCCGCCGTGCTGGTCCACCTTCACGAGAATCGCGTCCCCATCGCAGTCGACGGCGATCGCCCGCACCGCCTGCACGTGGCCGGATTCCTCCCCCTTCTTCCACAATTTCTTGCGGGAGCGGGAGTAGAAATGGGCGTGGCCCGTCTGGACGGTGCGCGCAAACGCCTCGAGGTTCATGTAGGCCACCATGAGCACCTGGCCATTCGAGGCATCCTGGATGATCGCCGGGATCAATTCATGCTGATCGAACGCGGGCAGTTGGTCGCTCATAGTCGGACGGGCACTCCTCGTCTGCGCAGATACCGTTTCGCCTGCGGCACGGTGAATTCCTGATAGTGGAAAATCGAGGCGGCCAACACCGCGTCGGCCCGCCCCGTCGTAAACGCCTCGTACAGGTGATGCAAGGTCCCCGCCCCGCCCGAGGCGATCACTGGGATGGAGACGGCGGTCGAGACGGCGCGAGTGAGCGCCAGATCGTAGCCCGCCTTCGTGCCGTCACAATCCATGCTGGTCAGGAGAATCTCGCCGGCCCCGAGCCGCTCGACACGGCGCGCCCAGGCGACGACGTCGAGGCCGGTCGGAGTGCGGCCGCCGTGAATGTACACTTCCCAGCGAGGGGCGCCGCGGCCCGCCGGGCGGCGTGTCGCATCAATCGCGACGACAATGCATTGGCTCCCAAACCGCCGGGCCCCTTCACGAATGAGAATCGGATGCTCCACCGCCGCGGTGT